>Ga0302187_10000004_pt1 | contig 286180 bp, 263 predicted proteins | sample II_Bog_E1_3_FD_202120 | JGI IMG/M metagenome (GOLD analysis project Ga0302187, IMG submission 202120) | Peat permafrost microbial communities from Stordalen Mire near Abisko, Sweden - II_Bog_E1_3 | ecosystem: Environmental > Terrestrial > Soil > Wetlands > Peat | place: Sweden: Abisko...
AAAGGGCCCCAGCCCTTTGCCCGCCGGAGGCATCTACCTCCCAACCAAAAACGCAAACAGGCGGGAAAGGCCCAAAGCCCCCCGCCTGCCCACATTACCCCCGGCGCAAAAACCGGCGGCGAAACTCAGTTCTTCGACTTATCCACCAGCGCGTTCTTGCCGATCCACGGCATCATCGCGCGCAGCTTGGCGCCGGTTTCCTCGATGGGGTGGCGCTTGGCGGCGATGCGCGATGCCTTCAGCTCCGGCTGCCCGGCGCGGTTGTCCAGAACGAAGTCCTTGACGAAGCGGCCCGACTGGATGTCGGCCAGCACGCGCTTCATCTCGGCCTTGGTTTCATCGGTGATGATACGCGGGCCGGTCTTGATGTCGCCATATTCGGCGGTGTTCGAAATCGAGTAGCGCATGTTGGCGATGCCGCCTTCATACATCAGGTCGACGATCAGCTTCAGCTCGTGCAGGCACTCGAAATAGGCCATCTCGGGCGCATAACCGGCCTCGACCAGCACTTCGAACCCGGCCTGCACCAGATGGGTGGCGCCGCCGCACAGCACGGCCTGCTCGCCGAACAGGTCGGTCTCGCATTCCTCGCGGAAGTTGGTCTCGATGATGCCGCTGCGGCCACCACCAACGCCCGACGCATAGGCCAAGGCCACGTCATGCGCGTTGCCGGTCACGTCCTGATGCACCGCGACGAGGCAGGGCACGCCACCGCCGCGCTGGTATTCGCCGCGCACGGTGTGGCCGGGGCCCTTAGGGGCGATCATGATCACGTCGATATCGGCGCGCGGCTCGATCAGGCCGAAGTGGATGTTGAGCCCATGCGCAAACGCCAGCGCTGCACCCGGCTTCAGGTTGGCGTGCAGGTCGGCGGCATAGATCGCGGCCTGATGCTCGTCCGGCGCCAGGATCATCAGGATGTCGGCCCAGGCCGCCGCCTCGGCGTTGGCCAGCACCTTGAAGCCCGCACCCTCGGCCTTCGCCGCCGATGCCGAACCGGGACGCAGCGCGATGGCCACCTCCTTGATGCCGCTGTCGCGCAGGTTCTGCGCATGGGCGTGGCCCTGCGAGCCATAACCCAGAATCGCGATCTTCTTGCCGGTGATCAGGTTCAGATCGGTGTCGGCGTCGTAATAGACCTTCATCAGAGATTTCCTTCATTGCCCCGCGCCGTGGCCGGGGATCATCTGTGTTGGATAAATGCGGCCTTTGGGGGCCGGTGAAATGTCAGGCCCCCTCCGGCCCGCGCATCATGCCGACGATCCCGGTGCGGCCCACCTCGACCAGCCCCAGATCGCGCATGATCGCGACGAACCGGTCGATCTTCTCGGGCGCCCCGGTCAGTTCGAACACAAAGCTGCTGGTGGTCGTATCCACCACCTTGGCGCGGAACACATCGGCGATGCGCAAGGCCTCGACCCGGTGCTCGCCGGTGCCCGCCACCTTGACCAAAGCCAGCTCGCGCTCGACATGGTCGCCGCTCTCGGTCAGATCGGTCACCTTGTGCACCGGCACCAGCCGCTCCAACTGCGCATGGATCTGGTCGATCACGCGCGGCGGCCCGTGGGTCACAATCGTGATCCGCGACAAAGCATGGTTCTCGGTGATGTCGGCCACGGTCAGGCTGTCGATGTTGTAACCGCGCGCGGTGAACAACCCGGCGATCTTGGCCAGAATCCCCGCCTCGTTATCGACAGTGACAGTGAGGACATGGCGTTCCTCGGCGGCATGGGCAATCTTCATCATCTGTGTCTCCCCCGTCTGGGGTTAGAAAAGGGGGGTCAAACCAGCGCCTTGGCGGCATCGTCCATCGTGCCGGCCACCTGGTCGCCCTGCAGGATCATGTCGGTGTGCGCCGCGCCGCTGGGGATCATCGGGAAGCAGTTGACTTCCTTGGCCACCCGGCAATCGACGATGGCGGGGCCATCATGCGCAATCATCGCCAGGATGCCGGCGTCCAATTGGTCCTCGCCCTCGATGCGGATGCCCTTCCAGCCATAAGCCTCGGCCAGCTTCACGAAGTCCGGCAACGAATCCGAGTACGAGTTCGAATACCGGCTCTCGTAAGTCAGCTCCTGCCACTGGCGGACCATGCCCATCCACTCGTTGTTCAGGATGAACACCTTGACCGGCAGGCGATACTGCGCCGCTGTGCCCAGCTCCTGAATGTTCATCTGGATCGAGGCCTCGCCGGCAATGTCGATCACCAGCTTCTCGGGATGCCCGCACTGCGCACCGATCGCGGCGGGCAGGCCATAGCCCATCGTCCCCAAGCCACCACTCGTCAGCCACATGTTGGGCTTGAAGAAGTGGAAGTGCTGCGCCGCCCACATCTGGTGCTGGCCCACCTCGGTCGAGATGATCGGGTCATAGGCGCGGGTCAGCTCGAACAACCGCTCGATCGCATACTGCGGCGCGATATCGGCCTTGGTGCGCGGATAGCTCAGGCTCTTGCGCGCGCGCCAGCCATCGATCTCCGCCGTCCAGGCCGCCAGATCGCGCCCCGGCCCATCGCCCAGCGCCGCCAGCAATTGCTCCAGCACCTGCGCGCAATCGCCCAGCAACGGCAGATCGACCTGCACCGTCTTGTTGATGCTGGCGCGGTCGATATCGATGTGGATCTTCTTGGAATGGGGCGCAAAGGCATCCAAACGCCCGGTCACGCGGTCATCAAACCGCGCGCCGACGCAGACGATCAGATCCGCCCGGTTCATCGCCATGTTGGCCTCATACGTGCCATGCATGCCCAACATGCCCAGCCACGCGCCATCATCCGCCGGAAACGCGCCCAGACCCATCAGCGTCGACGTCACCGGCGCGCCCGTGCGCACCTGCAACGCGCGCAGCAATTCGGTGGCGCGCGGGCCGGAGTTGATCACGCCGCCGCCGGTGTAGAGGATCGGCTTCTTCGCGCTGCGGATCATCTCCACCGCCTCGGCGATATCCGCCGCGCCCGCCGTCAGTTGCGGGCGATAGCGGTTGCGCCGCTGCACCGGCGCGTCGGACCACGGCGCCTGCGCGATCTGCACATCCTTGGGGATGTCGATCACGACCGGCCCGGGCCTGCCCTGCGTGGCGATCTGGAACGCCTCGTCGATCGTCGCGGCGAGGTCCGCCGGATCCTTGACCAGATAGTTGTGCTTGCAGCAGTGGCGCGTGATGCCGACGGTATCGGCCTCCTGAAACGCATCGGTGCCGATCAATGCAGTGCCGACCTGCCCGGTGATCACCACCAGCGGGATCGAATCGAGGAACGCATCGGCGATCCCGGTGATGGCGTTGGTCGCCCCCGGACCGCTGGTCACCAGCACCACGCCCGGCTTGCCGGTCGATCGCGCATAGCCCTCGGCGGCATGCGCCGCGCCGGCCTCATGGCGGACGAGAATGTGCCGGATGCGCTCCTCGCCGAACAGCGCGTCATAGATCGGCAGCACCGCCCCGCCCGGATAGCCAAACACGAATTCCACGCCCTGCCGGACGAGGCTTTCGACAAGGATACTGGCGCCACTGCGTTCGGGGGGTCGGCTGGCGTTGCTCTGGGTCACGTCCTGAAGGTCCTGTCGTTCTGTCCTGTCGCTGGCGCGGGGAGGGCGGTGGCCGGGGCCCCGTCAAGGGCCGCCCCGCGCGCGCCGCCCGGACGCCAACGCGGCCTGCGCACGCCAAAAGCGGGCAAGCCATCAATGAGGCAGGCCCTAAGCGAAACGAAATATCAAGTCAACCTGCTATTGAAGACATAATCGTGCGTTTAATGCATCCACGGCGTCATTTCCTGCCGCGACTCGCGGCCAATCGCCCGGCGGCTGGTGTCGCAGCCAGGTGTATTGCCGCTTGGCATAGTTCCGCGTCGCCTGCGCCCCCCGCGCCAAGGCCGCCTCGCGCGACAATTCCCCCGCCAGCATCGCCCCGATCTCGGCCACGCCGATCGCGCGCATCACCGGCATATCGGCGTCCAATCCGCGCGCCAGAAGGCGGCGCACCTCGTCCACGGCGCCCCCCTCCAGCATGGCGCCAAACCGCGCATCGCACCGCGCATAAAGCCAGTCCCGCGCGGGCAGGATCACCGCCGCCGCCACATCCACCGCATCGCCGATCCCGCCGACGCGCTCGCTCTGCCAATCGGCCAAAGTCCGCCCACTCGATCGCACCACCTCCAGCGCGCGCGCCACCCGCGTCGTATCCGCCGGATGCAACCGCGCCGCCGCCACCGGGTCCTCGCGCGTCAAAGCGACATGCGCCTCGGCCACCGGCATCGCCCGCACCGCCGCGCGCACATCCGGATCGATCGCCGGCACCGGCGCAATCCCGTCCAGCAAGGTGCGGATATAGAGCCCCGTCCCGCCCACCAGAATCGGCACCGCGCCTGCCGCGTGCGCCTGCTCGATTTCCCCACGCGCCGCCGCCGCCCAGTCCGCCGCGCTGCACGCCACCGCCCCGTCCCACGCGCCAAACAACCGATGCGCAACACCGCGCATCTCGGCCGCGCTGGGCCGCGCACTCAACACCGCCAGATCGCCATAGACTTGCGCGGAATCGGCATTGATCACCACCGCGTCGCGCCCTCGCGCCCGTAACGCCTCGGCCAACCGCACGGCGCTTTCGCTCTTGCCGCTCGCGGTCGGCCCTGCAATGAGCGCCAACGGCGGCCGCTGGCTCGCGCCATGAAGCCGGGCAGACTGCGGCACCGCCGCGCGCAAAGAGGAATTTTCGGTGACCATCGCCCGCGTATTAGCAGATGTTCAGGGCCTCAAGGCAAGCTGCGAGGCCGTCGCGCAATCCCCGGCGCTGGCCGGCGCCATCCGCATGGCCTGCGCCAATGCCGGCCGCGGCGGCATTGACTTCATCGGCACGGCCCCCCCCTCCGCCCTGCGCGCAGCGATCGAAACGCACATCGCCCCCTGCGACGCCCTGATCGCCGACGACGAGATCCGCATCCCCCATCTGTTCGTCTCCGACATGGATTCGACGATGATCGGCCAGGAATGCATCGACGAACTCGCCGATTTCGCCGGCCTGAAACCGCAAATTGCCGCCATCACCGAAGCCGCCATGCGCGGCGAACTCGATTTCCGCGCGGCGCTGGCCGAACGCGTCGCGCTGCTGGCCGGGTTGGGCGAGGGCGCCATCGCCCAATGCCTGGCCGAACGCATCCGCCCCATGCCAGGCGCGCGCACCCTCGTGCAAACCCTCAAAGCCCACGGCTGCCGGACGGTGCTGGTCACCGGCGGCTTCCACCAGTTCGCCGACCCCGTCGCCGCAATGCTCGGCTTCGAACACGTCGTCGCCAACCGCCTGGATGTGAAGGCCGGCCAACTCACCGGCAAACTCACCGGCCCGATCTGCGATTCGAACACCAAACTCGAAACCCTGATCGCCGAAACCGCCGCACTGGGCGAGGGCGTGGTCAGCCTCGCCACCGGCGACGGCGCCAACGACATCCCCATGATCCGCGCCGCCAGCCACGGCATCGCCTACCACGCCAAGCCCAAAGCGCGCGACGCCGCCTCGGGCTGGATCGACCGTGGCGACCTGACATCGGTGCTGCGCCTGTTCGGCATCGCCGAGGACAAGTGGATCCAGGGGTAAAAGGATGAATGCGAGGGGCAATGCCCCTCGCGCTCCCATGCCTTGTCCACCTCGGCGCGTGCCGGCGGCGGCCCGCAGAATTGCGAGGGGACAGGTCGTTTGGGGCCGCATCGGCAGTCCGAGGGTGCATCGGGGGGGGGCATCATAAGGCCGCCGCGCGGCAAGCCTTACCCCGGCCGCGCAAGGTTCGCTGCCTCCGCAAACGCATGGCAAAGCACGCGCTCAGAACTGCGTTGAACGATCCCGTCCAACTTTCTACTGGCTCTCGATGCGGGACATCATTTGCCCCGCGCCCTACAACCGCACCCGGCAGATCGTCAGGATTCTGGATCACCATGAACTATCGCCACGCCTTCCATGCCGGCAACAGCGCCGATGTCGTGAAGCACAGCCTGCTGATCGCCCTCGTGCGCGCCCTGCAGCAGAAAGAAGGCGCGCTGACGCTGATCGACACCCACGCCGGCTGCGGCCTCTATGATCTCGGCGCCGATCAGGCCCAACGCACCGGCGAATCCGCGCAAGGCGTGATGCGCGCCTTCGCCGACACCAACCCTCTGCTCGATGACTACCGCGCCGCCGTCCGGGCGGTGAACACCGGGGCCGAGCCACAACTCTACCCCGGCTCGCCGCGCATTCTGGCGCAACTGCTGCGCCCGCAGGATGCCCTGATCCTCAACGAAAAACACCCGGAGGATGCCCATACCCTGCGTGTCGCCATGCGCGATACCTCCGCTGCCGTGCACGAACGCGATGCCTACGAGCTCTGGTTGGCGCTCGTCCCGCCGCGCACCGCGCGCGGCGTGGTGGTGGTCGATCCGCCCTACGAACAGACCGACGAACGCGCCCGCCTCACCGCCACGCTCGCCGCCGCGCACCGCAAATGGGCGCATGGGGTGACGGTGATCTGGTATCCGCTGAAAGACCGCCCCACGCACGAACGGTGGATGGATCAGTTGCGCAAACGCGCCATCCCCAAATTTCTGTGCGTGGAGCACTGGATGTACGACAGCGTTCAGCCCGGCATCTATAACGGCGCGGGTCTGTTCATCATCAATCCGCCCTATGCCTTCACCCAGGCGTTACCGCCGCTGCTGGCCGCCTTGCGCACCGCGCTGGCACCGGAAGGGCACCGGGGCGAGATCACCGCCGACTGGCTGTGCGCTTGAAACAGTCCTCCTGTCGGTCATCCGCGCCCAACGCGGCGCGGCGCTGAACGCCGATCAGGCCCCACAATCCGCTGACCCCGGGGCGATCACACATCGCCGGGGCAGGGCGCGCTATTCATCAACCTCGCGTTCCCGCTCCAGCTCCGCCAGAAACCCGCGCGCGCCGCCTTTCTTCTTCTTCTTGCCCTGATCGTAATGCCACTTGATGGCCAAAAACATGCCGATGCCCATCACGACAAGTTTGAATGTTATGAGGACGATCGGCACCCATTCCATAGCAATCACCTGACCCATTCCACCGCGCGACGCACGATGCCAAAACCTGCGAAACCCGTCACGCCCGGTGCCTGGGGGGCCTGACCAGCCCCCCGCATCAAGCCCTCAAGCCTCCATCCAGTCCCTGAAGAACGCCTCATGCCGCGCCTTCAACGCCGCCACAGGCACCCCGGCGACCGCATCCCCGCCGACATGCCCCAGCAACACCGCCCCCGGCACCTCGACGCCAGCGGCGGCGGTCACGACGTACCGCCCCTGATCCTCGCCAAACGCCTCGGCCGCCGTCGCGGGCAAAGCCACCTCGGCGCCGATCCCACCAGCCATCGCCATCTCGGCAATCGCCACCAGCAACCCGCCATCCGAAACGTCATGCACGGCGGTCACCACGCCATCGGCAATCAACTGCCGCACCAACTCACCATGCCGCCGCTCCACCGCCAGATCGACCACAGGCGCAGGGCCTTCCTCACGCCCGGCAATCTCGCGCAACCACAACGACTGCCCCAGATGCGAGCCCACCCCACCGATCAACCAGATGCCATCGCCAGCCGCCTTGAACGCCACCGTCGCCATCCGCGTATGATCGGCCATCAGCCCAACCCCACCAATCGCCGGCGTCGGCAAAATCGCGCTGCCCCCGCCCGTCGCCTTCGACTCGTTATACAGCGACACGTTCCCCGAAACGATCGGGTAATCCAGCGCCACACACGCCTCGGCCATCCCCTCCAGACAACCCACGATCTGCCCCATGATCTCGGGCCGCTGCGGGTTGGCAAAGTTCAGACAATTGGTGATCGCCAACGGCGTCGCCCCCACGGCGCAAATATTGCGCCAGGTCTCGACAACCGCCTGCTTGCCCCCCTCATAGGGATCGGCAAAACAATAGCGCGGCGAGCAATCCGTACTGATCGCCAAGGCCTTCTGCGACCCATGCACCCGCACCACGGCCGCATCCCCGCCGCTCTTCTGCAAGGTATCGCCACCCACCTGCGAGTCATACTGCTCAAAAATCCACCGCCGCGACGCCAGATCGGGGCACCCGATCAGCGTCAGCAAATCCGCCGCAATATCGGCGCTCTCCGGCACATCGCGCAACGGCAAAGGCTTCGGCGTCGCCACATGCGGCCGGTCATACAACGGCGCATCATCCGCCAACGGCGCCAGCGGAATATCGCACACCACCGCGCCATCGAACTCCAGCACCATGTGCCCGGTGTCCGTCACCTCGCCGATCACGGCAAAGTCCAGCTCCCACTTCCTGAAGATCGCCTCGGCCATCGGCTCCTTGCCGGGCTTCAGCACCATCAGCATCCGCTCCTGGCTCTCGCTGAGCATCATCTCATACGGCGTCATGCCCGTCTCGCGCACCGGCACGGCGTTCATGTTCAACCGAATCCCCGCCCCGCCCTTCGAGGCCATCTCGACGGACGACGACGTCAACCCCGCCGCCCCCATATCCTGAATGGCCACGATCGCATCCGTCGCCATCAGTTCCAGACACGCCTCGATCAGCAACTTCTCGGTAAACGGATCGCCCACCTGCACCGTCGGCCGCTTCTCGTCGGACTTATCGTCAAAATCCGCCGAGGCCATCGTCGCCCCATGAATGCCATCACGCCCCGTCTTCGACCCGACATAAACGATTGAATTCCCCAACCCCGTCGCCGCCGAATAAAAAATCTTGTCCTGATCGGCCACACCCACCGTCATCGCGTTGACCAGAATGTTGCCATCATACGCCCGGTGGAAATTGGTCTCGCCCCCCACCGTCGGCACGCCAACGCAGTTGCCGTAACCGCCGATCCCGGCCACCACGCCCTGCACCAGATGCTTCATCTTGGGATGATCCGGCCGCCCGAATCGCAGCGCATTCATGTTCGCCACCGGCCGCGCGCCCATCGTGAACACGTCGCGCAAGATCCCGCCCACGCCCGTCGCCGCACCCTGATAAGGCTCGATATACGAAGGGTGATTATGCGACTCCATCTTGAAGATCGCCGCTTGCCCGTCGCCAATGTCGATCACCCCGGCGTTCTCGCCCGGCCCGCAAATCACCCATGGCGCCGTCGTCGGCAACTTCTTCAGATGCAACCGGCTCGATTTGTAAGAGCAATGCTCCGACCACATCACCGAGAAAATGCCCAGCTCCACCAGATTGGGCGCGCGCCCCAAAGCATGGAGCACCTTGTCGTACTCCTCCGGCGAAAGCCCGTGGGCGGCGACGACTTCGGGCGTGATGGGTGAGAGCGCGGTCTGTGTCATGCGCGCGCCTTTAGCGGGGCGCGTCGGGATTTTCCAGCCGGAAGGGAAGGGGGGGTGGGGAAGAAGGGGGAGGGAGGGGAAGAACTAGAGAAAATGCGAGGGACTCGTCCCTCGCGCTCCCATAACTTGTCGACGTTGGCGTATCCCCTCCGCCTTGCGCCACGTTTGCCGCGCCGCAGGCTTCATGGCAAATTTTGCCCCAATAGCTGCCGTTTACAAATACCACGGATGGGGCTGACCGGTTCGACAGGCTTCCAATGCATCCGCTATGATCTTATCGTCGCTGTGGCTGGCAAACTTTCTCAACGGCTCAACGAGAGAAACATCAGCCACGATTGCCGCCGCTTCAAAGATGTCCAAACCAACAGAAGGGGCGGAGAGCGCTCGTTGAATGTAGGGCAACGCCACGACTGGGTCTATTCGAGACAATCCCCTGATCGCTTCCGCACGAACATTTTCGTCGGGATCATCGGCGCAAATTGTCAGGGCAGATCGAATATCTGGAGTGTCTAACTTAAGGTTTGCAATAACGAATGCGGCCCAGTCGCGATTTGAAGTATCTTCATCGGACAATAAATCAATTACCCTGCGAAGGTTGGCCTCCGCGTACACGCTACCTGTAAGAGGAGCGTTATCGTTGATAACCCACGTCAGGAAAGTAGAGGATGGGCCGTAATTTTCTTCGTCCATAAGCCGGCTTTGCCATCGTCGGGTTAATGTCATCTTTCCACCAATCCCGGTCATTCAACTCGCCGCGAAGCGGCCCTTAAAATCGCCATCTCACCCAAACTAACCCCCGCCGGCCCACCCCGAGAAAAGTAACGGGATTGCAAAGGGCCCCCGCCCTTTGCCCGCCGGAGGCCTCTTCCCTTCCGCCAAACCACCCGACCATCACCCCCCAATCCCCCTTCCACCTTGACCCACCCCCCACACCCCGCCAAATGCTGCGCCTACAATGGCCACCGCACCCACAGACCCCACCCCCCCGTCCTTCGAGCAGGCGCTCAAAGCCCTCGAGGACATCGTCCGCCGCCTCGAATCCGGCGACGTCCCGCTCGACGAATCGATCACGCTCTACGAACGCGGCGAGGAACTGCGCCGCCTGTGCCAGAGCCGCCTCGACGCCGCGCAATCGCGCATCGAGCGCATCGTACAGGGGCCGGATGGCACCCCCACCGGCACCCGCCCTTTCGACGAGGCCTGATCCATGACCGACACCACCATCCCGTCCACGCTGCTCAAGGACAGCCTCGCCCACATCCAGCGCGAGATCGACGCCGCCTTCGACGCGCTGCTCCCCGTGCCCGATGACGCCCGCGCGCGCATTTTCGAGGCGATGCGCTATGCCACCATCGGCGGCGGCAAGCGCGTGCGCCCGCTGCTGCTCACTGCCACGGCGGAACTGTTCGGCGTCTCGCGCGAATCCGCCATCCGCGCCGGCGCGGCGATCGAGGCGATCCATGTCTACTCGCTGATCCACGACGACCTGCCATGCATGGACGATGATGCCCTGCGCCACGGCAAGCCCACGCTGCACATCGCCTATGACGAGGCCACCGCTGTCCTCGCCGGCGACGCGCTGCAAGCGTTCGCGTTCGAGGTGCTGTCCGATGGCGCGACCAGCGGTGACCCCTTCACCCGCATCGAACTGGTGCGCGTGCTGGCCAACGCCAGCGGCATCCACGGCATGGTCGGCGGCCAGATGATGGATATCGTCGCGGAAACCTCCAGCTTCGATCTCCCCACCATCACCCGCCTGCAACAACTCAAAACCGGCGCGCTGCTCGCGGCGGCGGTGGAAATGGGCGCCATCCTCGGCCACGTGCCCCCGGAAGGCCGCACCCACCTGCGCGGCTATGCCCGCGACATCGGCCTCGCCTTCCAGATCGCCGACGACCTGCTCGATCACGAAGGCGACCAGTCGCTCGCCGGCAAGGCGCTGCGCAAGGATGCCGAGGCGGGCAAGGAAACCTTCGTCTCGCTGCTCGGCCCCGATCGCGCCCGCGAACAGGCGCGGATGCTGCTCACCCAAGCCATCGCCCACCTCGATCGCCACGGCCGCGAGGCCGACCTCCTGCGCGCCCTCGCGCGCTACATCGTCGAAAGGGATCGCTGACCCCATGCCAGACCCCGTTCAAACACGCATCGGGGTCTACCCCGGCACGTTCGACCCCATCACCCTCGGCCACCGCGACATCATCCGCCGCGGCGCCAAGCTGGTCGACCGGCTGATCATCGGCGTCACCACCAACCCCTCCAAAGACCCGATGTTCACCCCCGAAGAACGCATCGCCATGGTCGAGCGCGAGGCGGCCAGCATGGGCATCGCCAACGTCGAAGTCGTCGGCTTCAACGCCCTCCTCATGAAATTCGCCGAAAAGCAAAAGGCCAGCGTCATCATCCGCGGCCTGCGCGCGGTGGCGGACTTCGAGTACGAATACCAGATGGCCGGCATGAATCAGCAACTGAACCCGCGCATCGAAACCGTGTTCCTGATGGCCGACGTCAGCCTTCAGCCGATCGCCTCGAAACTGGTCAAGGAAATCGCCCTCTTCGGCGGCGACATCTCCCGCTTCGTCAGCCCCGCCGTGCGCGATGAGGTGATCGATCGTGTCGAACGGCGCGGGCGCCTGGGGGATTATTGAAGCAGGGCAGGGGGCAGGCAGAAAAGGGCAGGGGCAGGCAGAAAAGTGAAATGCGAGGGGCACGCCCCTCGCGCTCCCATTCCTTTTCGCGTCGCGTTTGCCGCATTGTCGCGCTCATAACGGACGTTCCGGACACGACGGCAAAGCGGTCGTTGATCTGCACGCTTATCCGGTCATAATGCCACGATGACGGAACTGCTCGACGCATATGGCGAACCTTTTGATCCACGCCCGGTTATCGCACGTTGGCGGTTAGGCGAGCAAGAAGTCGCGGCACAGGAGTTGTGGGTGCGCCTCTATCATCAAGGTGATGTTGGCTCTGCATCCTTTGCGGCGATCCCTGATTTGGTGGAGTTGATTGCCACGTCGAGCAAGCCCGACTGGAATGCCTATGCCATGCTTGCATCGGTTGAAGAGGCCCGCACGATTGGCGGCGTCTTGGTTCCCTCATCGTTAGCCGATGCCTACTCTGCTGCATGGGCGAAGGTGCAATCATTTGCATTGCAGCATCTCGCCGATGCCGCTGACGATGAATTGGTTCGCAGCCTGCTTGCCGTTATAGCTCATGCAAAAGGGCAACATAGCTTGGCAGCTATCGCCCTCTGCACCGAGGACGAACGGAGCGAGATGTTGAATTAGCCAATGATCGCTCCCCTGCCATTCCCGCCATACAACCGGCCGCACAGCGGCCCTTGAAACCCGCCATTGGTTCACCCGCTTCCATTCGCCGGCTCTCACCCCAAAAAAAGAACGGGATTGCAAAGGGGAGTCCTCGTTGGTCGCATTTCGCAGGCGAAATGCTCCGGGGCCCTTTGCCCGCCGGAGGCCCCCTTCCACCCCTCCCAAACCTGTCCCACTTGCGCAAACACGCGACCAGCCGCGCCCCCACATCCTTGCCACCGCCCCAATGCGCCGCTATCGCCGGGGCACACGCGCCACTGCGTGTCCTGATCCGTGCCGGATCGCCGCCGACCGCCAAGACGAGAGCCCGATGACCGAGACCTGCCCGACTGTTTCCCTGCCTCGTCCCCGCCGTCGTTTTGCCCTGGCCGCTGCGGCTCTGGGTTTGGCGGCGTTGTCGCTGGCCGGCTGCGCCCATCACGGGGTCAAGGACTTCAACCTGAAGGGTCCCGCCACCAGCAAGCTGCCGGTGCTTGATGCTACGGTGGATACCGATCCGGCGCATGATCCGGACAACGTGCTGTTCCTGGATCTGTCGAACGGCGGCCGGGTGACGATCCGCCTGATGCCGAAGTGGGCCCCCAACCATGTCGAGCGCATCAAGACGCTGGTGCGTCAGGGCTTTTACGATGGCATCATCTTCCACCGCGTGATCGATGGCTTCATGGGCCAGACCGGCGATCCCACGGGCACGGGGCAGGGCGGTTCAAAGCTCCCCGACCTCAAGGCCGAGTTCAACATGATCCCGCACGTGCGCGGCACGGTGTCGATGGCGCGGACCAACGATCCCGATTCGGCGAACAGTCAGTTCTTCATCATGTTCTATCCCAAGTTCGCGCTGGATCGGCATTACACCAACTTCGGCCGGGTGATCGCGGGCATGGATGTCGCCGACACCATCGTCCGTGGCGAGCCGCCCTCGAACCCGACCAAGATCGTCCAGGCCTCGATCGAGAGCGACAACAAGCCGCGCCCCGCCGCGCCCGTTGCCGCTGCGCCGAAGCCGCTGGTCACGCAACTGCCGGGCACCACCCCGCACCGCTGAGGCGCGCGGGACTCGACCCATGCGCGTCGATGCGTTCGATTTCGCCCTTCCGGAGGCGCTGATCGCGCTGCGCCCGGCGGTCCCGCGTGACTCGGCCCGCCTGCTGCATGTGCCGGGTCAGGGCGCCCTGGCGGACCTCACCGTCCGCGATCTGCCCACCCTCCTGCGCGCCGGCGATGTGCTGGTGTTCAACGACACCCGCGTGATCCCCGCCCGCCTCGAAGGCACGCGCCTCACCCCCGGCGGCAACAGCGCGCGCATCGGCGCCACGCTCCATCGCCGCATCGATCTGCGCCGCTGGCAAGCCTTCGTCAAAAACGGCCGCCGGCTCCACGAAGGCGACACCATCCAGTTCCCCGCCGACGTCACCGCCATCGCCGAAACCAAACACGCAGACGGCAGTTGGACCCTCGCCTTCGCCGGCGAGGAACCCGTCGAAGTCCTCCTCGCCCGCGCCGGCGAGATGCCGCTCCCCCCCTACATCGCCGCGCGCCGCCCGACCGATGACGCCGACCGCGCCGACTACCAGACGATGTTCGCCCAACGCGACGGCGCCGTCGCCGCCCCCACCGCCTCGCTGCACTTCACCCCCGATCTGATGCAGCACCTGCAAACCGCCGGCATCGGCCAGGAATTCCTCACCCTCCACGTCGGCGCCGGCACCTTCCTGCCCGTAAAAGCCGATGACACCGCCGATCACGCCATGCACGCCGAATGGGGCGAAATCACCGCCGCCACCGCCGATCGCCTGAACGCCGCCCGCGCCGCCGGCGGCCGCGTGATCGCCGCCGGCACCACCGCCCTGCGCCTCCTCGAAAGCGCCACGGGCGAGGACGGCATCATCCGCCCCTTCGTCGGCGAAACCTCGATCTTCATCACCCCCGGCTACCGCTTCCGCGCGATCGACGGCCTGATGACCAACTTCCACCTGCCCAAATCCACGCTGTTCATGCTGGTCAGCGCCCTGATGGGTCTCGACCGCATGCAGGCCGTCTACGCCCACGCCATCGCACAGGGCTACCGGTTCTATTCCTACGGTGATTCCAGCCTGTTGTTGCCGGAAAGATAGAAGAAGGGCGAAATGCGAGGGACTCGTCCCTCGCGCTCCCATGATTTGTCAGCCTTGGCGTGGACCCGTACCATAGCGCAAGGTCGCAGCGCCGCAGGCGATAAAGGCCACTCCGCCGCATGGCGTGCCAGCGCGTGCCGGACGCAACGATGACAAGTCATGGGAGCGCGAGGGTCGTGACCCTCGCATACCCCCTTCCTACCTACCCCCCCGCAAACCACCCCCAAACCAGCTTCGCCGTCAACGCCAGCGACGTCACCACCAGCAACGGCCTGATCACCCGCGCCCCATGCCGCGAAGCCGTATGCGCCCCGATCCAGTTCCCCGCCAAGGCCCCCACGCCCACACACAACCCCAAAGACCAGATCACCCGCCCGCCCAGCGCAAACACCATCACACTGGCCACATTGCTCGTCACATTCAGCAACTTGGTCAAAGCTGTCGCCCGCGTCAGCCCCAACCCGCGCACGGACACCAGAGCGGTCGCATAAAACTGCCCCGCCCCCGGCCCAAAGAACCCGTCGTAAAACCCCATGCCCCCGGCCACGGGCAAAAACCCCCGCGCCCCCAACCGCGCATGACTGTCCTCATCCGCCATCCGTGGCGAAAACAGCGTGTACAACGCCACCGCCATCAACAACACCGGCACGATCAGCTTCAACCAATGCGCATCGACGGCCGAAATCACCAAAGCCCCCGCCACAGCGCCCGCAAACACCACCGCCACCAACCCCAGATGGGGCCGCACCGCAAACAGCCCCACGCGCCAGTACCGCCACGTCGCCATCGCGGTGCCCATGGTCGATTGCACCTTGTTGGTGCCCAGCAACACCGGCGCCGGCACGCCTGACCAGATCAGCGCGGGCATCATCAATAACCCGCCCCCGCCGGCCACCGAGTCAATAAACCCGGTCAACACCCCGGTGGCGGTCAAAGCGGCATAGGCAACAGGTCCGAGCATTTGCACGGCTTGCCCATAACGCCTAAACCCCGCAACCACAGATTGACGCCGCGAAAGACCCGATGACCCGCTTTTCCTTCCAGATCCACGCCACCGATGGCCGCGCCCGCACCGGCACCATCCACATGCGCCGTGGCGAGATCCGCACGCCAGCCTTCATGCCCGTCGGCACCGCCGCCACGGTCAAGGCGCTCAAACCCCAAACCGTCCGCCAGACCGGCGCCGACATCCTCCTCGGCAACACCTACCACCTGATGCTCCGCCCCGGTGCCGAGCGCGTCGCCCGCCTCGGCGGCCTGCACAAATTCATGAACTGGGACCGCCCCATCCTCACCGACTCCGGCGGCTATCAGGTCATGTCGCTCGCCGACCTGCGCAAGATCACCGAAGACGGCGTGTCCTTCGCCAGCCACATCGACGGCTCGCGCCACATGCTCTCCCCCGAACGCTCGATGGAGATCCAGCGCCTGCTCGGCTCAGACATCGTGATGTGCTTCGATGAGTGCCCCAAGGCCGATCAACTCCGCGACGTGATCGAGCGCTCGATGCACATGTCGATGCGCTGGGCCCAACGCAGCCGCAACGCCTTCGATGCCGGCGGCGAACACGCCGAAACCTCCGCCCTGTTCGGCATCCAGCAAGGCGGCCTCGACGAACGCCTCCGCGCGGCAAGCGCCGCCGCCCTGCAAAACATCGGCTTCGACGGCTACGCCATCGGCGGCCTCGCCGTCGGCGAGGGGCAAGAGGCGATGTTCGCCACCCTCGATTTCGCCCCCAACCAACTGCCGGCGGACCGCCCCCGCTACCTCATGGGCGTCGGCAAACCCGATGACCTCGTCGGCGCCGTCGAGCGCGGCGTCGACATGTTCGATTGCGTCCTCCCCTCCCGCTCCGGCCGCAACGGCCAGGCCTTCACCTGGGACGGCCCCCTCAACATCCGCAACGCCAAACACGCCGAAGACCCCGCGCCGCTCGATGCCTCCTGCCCCTGCGACGCCTGCCAAAACTACAGCCGCGCCTACCTCCACCACCTGCAAAAAGCCGGCGAAATCCTCGGCGCCATGCTCATGACCGAGCATAACATCACGTTCTACCAACAGCTGATGTCCGCAATGCGCAGCGCCATCACCGAAAGCCGGTTCGCCGCATTCGCCAGCGGGTTCCGCGCGAGGTATTTGGGGAAGTAGAGCAGGGTGGGGGTGGAAGAAGGAAGGAGAAATACGAGGGTCACGACCCTCGCGCTCCCATTATTTTTTGGGATTCGCCCGTCGGAAATATTCGTGCATTGCGCACCTTCGCAATAATGCGCGATGAGTTCATCGTATATGAAATAAAATTCTGCTTTATCTGCAATTCATCAAATAAGTTATTTAATATAAATAAACGTAAAATATTAGAATAGAATGATGTGAATATTAATCTACTGATACGATAAATTAATATGTAAGTTACTATACAAATTTGGATAATTTTTTATAGAAACCTCCAAATGTGTAGGAGACGATGGCATGAGCGATGCGCCGTTAGGTCTAGACTTCGATACGATGAACGAAGCTGACGTTCGCGAGATCATTGTCCGTCCTCTGCTGCATCGGCTCGGCTATCGGCACGGGACCGAGGCAAACATCCGCACGGAGGTTAGCCTGCGTTATGAATATGCATTTCTGGGTCGGAAAAAGCCTGGAAAAGACGCAGTACTGCGTGGCCGTGCAGACTATATCTGCGAAGTGATTTCTTATGGCCGATGGGTGGTCGAGGTTAAAGCCCCCAACGAGCCGCTTGATCGCGAGACCGTGGAGCAAGCGCACAGCTATGCGGCTCATCCCGAGATCAGCGCCGATTATTTTCTGCTCGCAAATGGGCGCAAATTCGCGCTCTACCGTACCGGTCGTCTAGATCAGCCCATCCTAGTATGGGCTTTTGCTGATTTAGAGCGTAATATGCTTAGCCTGCACAACGTTGTTGGACCCGATGCGATAAGGAAACGAGCGGCCGTGCTCTCGGTCGACTCCGGAAAGCCCTTGGGGAAAGGCTTAGGTTCGAGCGTGACCATCATTGGCGGTGAAGTTGTTTTCGAGGAGCACGCGACGAATACAGGACTCGTGCCCAAGCATATGATTGAAGGATTGCGCCTTCCAGTGATTGGCGCGTTTCTCAAGCGAGCCGACGATGGTCGCCTTCATGCCTTCGTTAAGACGGCGAGTGCCTCGCCGATGATGGGGCTGATTGGCGACGCAGCGGGGGCGAAGGATGAATATGATTTCTTCTGCGCCGACGAATATTTGTCGATCGATCCCGAGAGACCTTCGATATTCCAAAATTTTTATAAAATGTATGTTGCGCCTGGCACTACCGTCAGCGGGCCGATGGGGCGGCATCCGATGCCATTTGGCTTTCATCTTAACGCGTTTACCGAGGCAGTCGGTTTCGTGCAGGGCGATTACTTCCGTGGGACAATGCGGCTTGAATACGACTTAACCGTTGAGGGGCTGAATGGACAGATTCGAGCCATGATCGAGCAGATGAATGGTCCGGTCCCATCGCGATCTCAATTTTCGGGGCTGGGCCGCTATGAAATTCGCTTAGCCTGAGAGGCGCTGGCTCAGTCGGCGCGCCAGAAGTTGAACGAACCCAGTATCATCTACGTTTCCCGAACCGAGATCAAAACGGGATTGCAAAGGGCCGCCGCCCTTTGCCCGCCGGAGGCATCCCTTCAATCCCCTTCACCCCCACCACCCCAAAGAACCATAACCCCCACCGACGCTGCCGAAATCGCCAGCAACAGGCGTGCGCCCTGGCCCAAACCGTCACGGCGTCGGCGGGCTGATCAACCCCGGCTGGCATTGCGCCATATCCACCGGGGTTGATCCGTTCGGCCTCGCGCGGCTTACTTGGTGACGGGCGTCGTCGTCACGGCGGCGGGCGTTGGCGAGGTCACGGCGGCGCCGGCCGATGGCGATGGCGCTGCCACTGCGGGCGTGGCGGCGGGCACGGTCGCCGGGGCCGCGGTGGCGGGCGCAGAGGCCACTGCCGGAACGGGCGCGGCGGCGGGCGAGGCGCTCGATGTTGCCATGGCTGCTGCCAGTTGCGCCTTGGTCAGGACGTTGGGGCTGACGATGCGGTCGGGGGTAACTTGCTTCCACATCTTGGTGGAAAAGGCGTCGTCGCGGATGGGGATTTCCAGGTCGGCTTTGCCCACCCAGAACCCCGGCACGATGGTGCAGCCCACGTATTTGATGTCGCCTGGCTTCAGATCGAAGAAGACGCCGTTATCCGTGCCGCTGCTGGCCGTGGTGTATGTGTGGCGCCCCGTTTCCGCGACAACGATGAAGAAGCGGCCCGGCGGTAGAGAGGCAACCTTCGCGCCATTTTCCTGCACGGCGCAACTGATCGCAGAGCCGGCGTAACCGGGCTGGCGGAAGAACACGACCTCCGCCTTGCCCGCCGGTGGTGGCGGCACGATCACCGGCTTGGCGACTTCTTCAGCCTCTTGTGCAAACGCGGCGCTCGATGCGAGGCAAAGCGCCCATGCTGCGGACATCATCTTGAGTTTCAAGCAAGTCTCCTATGTCGAACCGACCGGAGAGAAGAGTCGTGGCGCGCAAATCGGCGCGGGATTTCTCCCTTTGTGCCCCCCACGTTCAGTCGCCAAAAATGCCGACATCTGCATCCCCCCAAGCCATTGTTAGGCAAGAGGTTTCATATTGCAAGCCACATACGGAAATGCGCCGAATTGCGAGGTAACTTGCGTGCGCAGACATGTCGCCCTCTGTGAAGCGGCTCGCAAAACCGACCCCGCCGCCAGTTCTCAACCTGTCCGAGCCACCCAGTCAAAAGGAACGGGATTGCAAAGGGCCCCCGCCCTTTGCCCGCCGGAGACACCCTGCTTAACTTTACTGTCCTACACGCCAAACCGCGCGTAAAATCCCTGCCGGCTCTTTGGAATTCGTTGTTAACCGATTGATTCCGCAGCATTTCCCATGCGTGCGGCAAACCTCACCATGCCCCTCGCGTGCAAGAATAGCAAAATTTAAACCGCAACCCATTGATCCCAAACGAAACCTGCGGTGCGCAGACACAAAAAAGGCGGGACTTTCGCCCCGCCTCCTTGAAATCGACTCGGCCCAACCGGGCCAAAACAATCAGCGCGAGTAGAACTCGACCACCAGGTTCGGTTCCATCTTCACGGGGTAGGGCACCTCGTCCAGTGTCGGCACGCGCACGAAGGTCACCTTGTCGGTGCCATCGGGGGCGACGTAGTCGGGGATGTCGCGCTCGGGCAGGGTCTGCGCTTCGGCGATCAGGGCCATTTCCTTGGCCTTGGTGCCCAGCGAGATGATGTCACCGGGGCGCACGCGGCGGCTGGCGATGTTGCACTTCACGCCGTTGACGCGGATGTGGCCGTGCGAAACGATCTGGCGGGCCGAGAACACCGTAGGGGCGAACTTGGCGCGATAGACGATCATGTCCAGACGCTGTTCCAGCAGACCGATCAGGTTCTGGCCGGTATCGCCCTTCATGCGGCTGGCTTCCTGGTAGGTCGACTTGAACTGCTTCTCGGTCACGTCGCCGTAATAGCCCTTGAGCTTCTGCTTGGCGCGCAACTGAATACCGAAGTCCGAGACCTTGCTCTTGCGGCGCTGGCCGTGCTGGCCGGGACCATACGAGCGGCGGTTCACCGACGACTTGGGGCGGCCCCAGATGTTCTCGCCAAGGCGACGGTCAATTTTGTACTTGGATGCGTGACGCTTCGACATGTATGCACTTTCCAATTTGCCGCCCGCCCAACGATCGGGCGAGGCCTGAAGGCACCAATAAAGGCGCCGAGATGCCCGGATTTCGCACCACAAGGCCGTAACATGCCTTGCGCGGCCGCCGCTTCACCGTGCTTGCGGGGCCAATCGGACGCCTGCCATGAAGGCAGGGGCCATGTGGGAAGCGGCGCCCTTAGCGGCATCCCCGTCCCGAGTCAAACGGCTGACGCTGTGTACGCCAGTCCCAACGCATCGGCCAGCCGACCGAGCAAGGCGCGCTTCTGCCCCTCGTCCAGCGTCATCGCCTTCACCGCCGAGACGACATCGTCGGGCTGCCATTTGTTGCGATACGCAACCACGGCCGATCGCGACTTGCTTTCCAGCGCCTTGAACGCCGTCACCGCCTCGCGCTGGTCCTTGGTCCAATCACTTTCCGGGATCTGCTTGATCAACGCATCGATCACCCACATCAGCGTCGAGATCTGGTGCCCATAGCTGCCCACTTTGGACAGCACATGCGATTCGATCGCCTGATCGCCGGGGTTTTCGTTGAAGATGATTTGCGGATTGAAGAACCGCTGCCAGTTGGTGACCGGCATGATCGGCTCAAACAGCCCCCAGAACGAGGAGAACGGATCGGTCATCGTAGCACCCCCGAAGAGGACGGCATTGTCTCACGCGTCGGAATCGCTGTCCAGCGCTCGTTCGGGGGGGGCTGGCACGCGCCGCGATCCCGTCCGCATCAGCGCGGAGAGCACCCCGCGCATCGTCCGCACCTCCAGATGGTTCCAGCCCGGCTTGGTGAGCATGTTTCGCAAGTTCCGCCGGTTGGCGACGGCGCGCCCCTCCGGCAAGAAGTAATCGCGCGGTTCCAGCAGCGCCTCGAAGTGGGCGATCATGCCCTCCAGCTCGATTTGCGGCGCAGGGGGCAGGATCTCCTCGACGGGTGGCTGGGCCAACCCCTCGCGCACCCCCTTGGACCATTCATAGGCCACCAAAATCACCGCCTGCGCCAAATTCAGCGAGGCAAAGTCGGGATTGATCGGCACCGTCAAGATCGCCCGGGCCAGCGCCACATCATCGGTCTCCAGCCCCGACCGCTCCGGCCCGAACACCACCGCCGACCGCGCCACCCCGGCATGGGCATGAATCTCGCCAGCCGCCTGCTCCGGGGTCAAGACGGGCTTGGTCACCCCCCGCTTGCGCACCGTCGTGGCATAGACATGCGCACAATCGGCCACCGCCTCGGCCAATGTCTCGAACACCTGCGCCTTGGCCAAGACCTCATCGGCCCCGGCGGCGGCAGGCCCCGCCGAAGGGTTGGGCCAACCGTCACGCGGGCTGACCAGGCGCATCTCGGTCAGCCCGAAGTTCAGCATCGCCCGCGCGGCCTTGCCGATGTTCTCGCCCAGCTGTGGCCGGACGAGAACGATCACGGGTTTGTCATTCGGCTGCATCAGCGCGCGTAGCCAAGCCCCGGATAAATCGGGAACCGGCCGCACAGTTCTTCGACCCGCGCCATCACGCTGGCCTCGATCTGCGCATCGCCTTCGGCCCCGTTCTTGCGCAGGCCATCGACCACTTCGGCGATCAGCTTGCCGACGAGGGTGAATTCCTCGACGCCGAACCCGCGTGTGGTGGCGGCAGGCGTGCCCAGACGGATGCCGCTGGTCAGCAAAGGCTTCTCGGTATCAAAGGGAATCGAGTTCTTGTTGCAGGTGATCGCCGCGCGATCGAGCGCCTTCTCAGCATGTTTGCCCTTGGCCCCATAGGGCCGCAGGTCGACAAGCATCAGGTGGTTGTCCGTACCGCCAGAAACGATGCCCAGCCCCTCGGCCTGCAGGCTGGCGGCCAGCGCGGCCGCATTGGCCTTGACCGCCGCGGCATAGGCCTTGAACTCCGGCGTCATCGCCTCGCGGAAGGCGACAGCCTTGGCGGCGATGATGTGCATCAGCGGGCCGCCCTGCAGCCCCGGGAAGATTGCCGAGTTGAGCTTCTTGGCCAGCGCCTCGTCGTTGGTGAGGATGATGCCCGAGCGCGGCCCGCGCAGCGACTTGTGCGTGGTGGTGGTGGTGACATGCGCGTGCGGCACCGGCGATTCGTGCACGCCGCCGGCGACGAGGCCCGAGATGTGGCTCATGTCGGCGAGCAGGTAGGCGCCGACTTCATCGGCGATCTCGCGGAACCGCTTCCAGTCCCACGCGCGCGAATAGGCGGTGCCGCCGCAGATGATGAGCTTGGGCTTGTGTTCGCGGGCGATGGCGGCGACGTTGTCCATGTCGATGCGGTGGTCGTCCTCGCGCACGCCATAGGCGACCGGGTGGAACCACTTGCCGCTCATGTTGACCGGCGAACCATGCGTCAGGTGCCCGCCCGAGTTGAGGTCGAGACCCATGAAGGTGTCACCGGGCTGGAGCAGGGCGAGGAACACCGCCTGGTTCATCTGGCTGCCCGAGTTAGGCTGAACGTTGGCGAACTGCGCGCCGAACAGCGCCTTGGCGCGCTCGATGGCCAGCGTCTCGATCTCATCGACGTACTCGCAACCGCCGTAATAACGCCGGCCAGGATAGCCCTCGGCGTACTTGTTGGTCAGGATCGAACCGGCGGCATCGAGCACCGCCTGCGAGCAGATGTTCTCGCTGGCGATCAGTTCGATCTTGTCACGCTGGCGGCCCAGTTCATGGTCGAGCCAGCCGGCGATTTCGGGATCGGCGGCGCCCAGCGGCGCGGTGAAGAACCCTGCGGAGCGCGTCGGCGCGACGGTGGTGGTGGTCATGACGGATCTCCCGATTGGATCAGAATGTGGGGTGCGACAGCTTCTCAACCCGACCGGCATGGCGGCCACCGCCGAATGTGCCGGACAGGAACGCCTGAAGGCAGGCTTTGGCCATGTCGATGCCGGTCAGGCGCGCGCCCATGGCGATCACGTTGGCATTGTTGTGCTCGCGGGCGAGGGCGGCCGACAAGGGCTCGCCCACCAGCGCGCAGCGGCAGGCGGGGTTGCGGTTCACCGCGATGGAAATACCGATGCCGCTGCCGCACAGCGCTACGCCATATTGCGCCGCGCCCGTGGCAACGGCCTCGGCCAGCTTGTAGCCGTAATCGGGGTAATCGACGCGGTCCTCGGTCGCCGGGCCGAGATCGCTGACCTCATGCCCTTCTCCGCGCAACCACGCGGCCAGTTCGGCCTTCAGCGTAACGGCGGCATGATCGGAGGCAATGGCGATCTTCATCGGGGCAGCGGACCTTCGCGGGGAAAAGGGGATGCCCGCCTTTAGTGCCGCTTGGCCGCCAATGCCAGCCCTGCGGTAGACATAAGCAAGATCAGGGGAGAGATATTACCACCAACCCGGGGTAAAGTCGCCTCAGTGCCCGGCCGCCGGGGCTTTGCCGTCGTTTGCGGCGGTGGCCTTTAGCCGCGCCGCAACATCGGGATGCGCGGCGAGGTAGGCCTTGACCTTCTGCTGGAAGTCCTGCGCGGCGGCCATGTTGGTCGCCTGCGAATCCCGAACCAGCGACCCCAGTTCCGCAGTCACCGCTGGATCGGCCATCAACGTCGCGGCCCGCTGGAAATAGTGCGTTCCCGCCGGTGTCCGGGCAAAGGCCAGCGTCGCCTGCAAATCCTCGGTCGAGAACGTGCGGGCATAGGATTGGCCGATGGCATCGAGCAGCAGCGGCAGATGCCGCTCCATCGTCGGTTCAATCCGCTGGGGCAAGGAGGTCAGGAAGTCGTCGAGGATGGCCTTGAGCCCCGGATCGTCGAAGCCGGGCGGGGTGCGCATGTTGGCGCGCATCACGTCCATCATCCGCGTGACCATCGGGGTGACCAGCGTCTTGGCGGCATCACCCGGATAGGCCATGGCAATGATCTGCCGCGCCAGTTCCAGCCGCGCCGGATCGGCGGGGGCGGGATTGGCCACTGGCGGCGCTGGCTGGGCCACCGCTGGCGCCGCCATCAATCCCAATATCGCCGCCGCCAGTATCCTGCGCATCTGCCCAATCCCCTGAACGTTGCTTATTGGTCGAGGAACGACCGCATCTTGCGGCTCCGGCTCGGATGTTTCAGTTTGCGCAGTGCCTTCGCCTCGATCTGACGGATACGTTCGCGCGTCACCGAGAACTGCTGACCGACTTCTTCGAGCGTGTGATCGGTGTTCATGCCGATGCCGAAGCGCATCCGCAGCACGCGCTCCTCACGCGGGGTGAGGCTGGCGAGGACGCGGGTGACGGTTTCCTTGAGGTTGGATTGAATCGCGGCATCGACGGGGATGATCGCGTTCTTGTCCTCGATGAAGTCGCCGAGGTGGCTGTCTTCCTCGTCGCCGATCGGCGTTTCGAGGCTGATCGGCTCCTTGGCGATCTTCATCACCTTGCGGACCTTCTCCAAGGGCATGGAGAGGCGCTCGGCCATTTCCTCGGGCGTGGGCTCGCGGCCCTGCTCATGGAGGAACTGGCGCGACGTGCGGACCAGCTTGTTGATCGTCTCGATCATGTGGACCGGGATGCGGATGGTCCGCGCCTGATCGGCGATGCTGCGGGTGATCGCCTGACGGATCCACCACGTGGCGTAAGTGCTGAACTTATACCCGCGGCGGTACTCGAACTTGTCGACCGCCTTCATCAGCCCGATGTTGCCTTCCTGAATGAGATCAAGGAATTGCAGGCCACGGTTGGTGTATTTCTTGGCGATCGAGATCACCAGGCGCAGGTTCGCCTCGACCATTTCCTTCTTGGCGATGCGCGCCTCGCGCTCGCCCTTCTGGACCATGTTGACGATGCGGCGCAGCTCAGGGAGCGCCATGCCGGCGGTGGCGGCAATGTCGGCGACCTCGGCGCGGATGCGCTCGACGGCTTCGGCCTCGTTGGTCGCGAAGGCGGCCCACTTCTTGTCGCGCCTGGCGTTGGCGGCCAACCAGTTGTCGTCGAGCTCGTTGCCGACATAGACGTCGAGGAAGTCCTTGCGGCTGACCTTGTGACGCTCCGCCAGGCGCAGCATCTGGCCGCCCAGCGCGGTCAGGCGCCGGTTGAACGCATAGAGGTTGTCGACCAGGTACTCGATCTTCGAGGCGTGAAATTGCACGCTCTCGACGTGCGCGGTCAATTCCTCACGGAGCTGGTGGTACAACGCCTCGCGGTCGGCGGGGAAGCCTTCGCCCGCGCCCATGCGGTCCAGCCGTTCGGCCTGCACGCCTTCGAACTGGCGGAACAGGTCGGTGATCAGCGCGAACTTCTCCAGCGCCTCCGGCTTGAGCTGGGCCTCCATCTGGGCGAGGCTGAGGGTGTTGTCCTCCTCCTCTTCCTCCACCGGCTGACGGGCGCGGCGCTCGACGCCGTCCTCGTCCTCATCGGCGGCGGGCTCTTCCTCGGGCTCTTCTTCTTCCTTGAACGAGGGGCCGGCCAGCTCGGCGCTGATCTCGCCGTCGGCGTTCTCGTCCTCGCCATCCTCGCCGATGCCGGGGGGCGGGCCCTTCGAGAGCATCGCATCGAGATCGAGGATCTCGCGCAGCTGCATCTCGCCGGCGTTCAACGCCTCGGACCAGTGGATGATGGCATGGAACGTGATCGGACTCTCGCAGAGCCCCAGAATCATCGTGTCGCGACCGGCCTCGATGCGCTTGGCGATGGCGATTTCGCCCTCGCGGCTCAGCAGCTCGACCGCGCCCATCTCGCGCAGGTACATGCGCACCGGATCATCGGTGCGTTCGATGATTTCCTTTTTCTTTTCGAGCGGCGCACGTTCGCTGCCAACGGCCTCGGCGTCGTCCGAATCATCGGCGGCGGGTTCGTCGGGCTCACCCGCGTCCTCATCGCTTTCGACGATGTTGACACCCATTTCCGAGATCGCGGCCATGATGTCCTCGATCTGCTCGGAGGACATCTGATCCTGAGGCAGGGCCTCGTTCAGCTCGTCATAGGTGATGACGCCGCGACGTTTTGCACGCGCGATCAGTTTCTTGATCGAGGCCTCGTTGAGATCGATCAGCGGGGCGTCGCCACCTTCGCCGCGATCGTTCCCGCCCATGTCTGCCCCGGAGATTTCTTCGTCCATCAGTCCGCCATATCCTCGTCGCGCGATCCGCCGTTACCGACGTTTCGTGTCGTCGCCGACACCAACCCCCGGTGCCGATCCGGTGGTGCCTGTGCCAATTATACCCGAATGCGGGCTCACTTGCCCGAGTCGGACGGCGATTTCCAGTTTTCTCTTACGAAATCCGCCAGAGCCCCCGCGATCCTGCGGTGTTCGGCCTCGGCTTCCTCGCTCATCTCGTTTTCATAACGATCGAAAGCGGCCCGGGTTGCCCGCTCCAGCCTGCGTCGTTGCGCCAACATCCGCACGAAACGTCCGAATTCGACACGCAATTCCTGCCCGTCGCTGTTGTCGCCGGAAAAGTCCACCTCCATCCCCTGCCTGCGGAAGGATGTGCGCATCACCGGCTGCCCGTCGGCCGATATGGCGGGCATCGCCTGCATTTCAAGGGGCGCGCCGGTTTCCGCCGCCGCCAGCATCGCATCGATTTCGGCGCTGTCCTGCGCCAACTCGTGCAGATCCTCGATCAGCGCCGGAATTTCTTGTGGAAATCGCAGCAGGCCCTGGGCCACGGCGGCCATGTTGGCGTGCTGGCCCGTTTCGCGCCGGTCGAGCGTGGCCATCGTACCGGGCAGCGGGCGCGGCGGCGGCACATCGCGTCGGGGGAATCTGCCGCCGGCGAAGCGCGGGCCATCGGGGCGCGGGGTGAACGGACGCTGCTCTCGCGCGGGAAAGGCGAAGTCGGAGAACCGCGCCAGCCACTCGCGGCGGTACAGCGCCTTGATGTCGGGATCGGCGATAGTGTCGGCATGGGCCATCAGCCGGCCTTTCAGCGCCGCCTTGGCCTCGGGGTTGTCCAGCGGCCCGGCATCGCGCTCATGCGCCCAGACGAGGTCGACCAACCCGGTCGGCGCCTCCAGCAACGCCTCCATCGCCCCGCGCCCACGCTGCTTCAGCAGGTCATCGGGGTCCTGCCCATCGGGCAGCGTGACGATCCGCAAGGTATGCCCCGGCTTCAGCAACGGCATCGCCCGCACCGCCGCACGCATCGCGGCCCGCTGCCCCGCCTTGTCGCCATCGAAGCACAGGATCGGCATCGGCTCCACGCGCCAGAGCAAGGCGATCTGCTGCTCGGTCAGCGCGGTGCCCAAAGGCGCGACGCATTCGCCGATCCCCGCCGCCGCCATGGCAATCGCGTCCATATAGCCCTCGACGACGATCAGCCGGCCCGACTGTCGCGCCACCGGCCCCGCGCGGTGGAGGTTATACAGCGTGCGCCCCTTGTCGAACAACGGTGTATCTGGCGAATTCAGGTACTTGGGCGCGTCTTTCTTCTCGGCGTCGAGGATTCGCCCACCAAAGGCGATCACCCGTCCACGCACATCGCAGATCGGCAACATCAGCCGCCCCCGGAACCGGTCATAAGGCTCGCGCCGCTGCCCATCCTCGCCCTCGACGACGATCCGCAGCCCGGCCTCGACCAGCATGCCTTCCGCAAACTGCGGCAAGGCGGCCTTCAGCGCCTGCCGCCCCTCGGGCGCATAGCCGAAGCCAAACTCGCGCACTGTCCGCGCATCGAACCCGCGCGTCGCCAGATAGGCACGGGCCTTCGCCCCCTCGTCAGACGCCAACCGCTCCACGAACCATGCCTGCGCCGCCGCCATCACATCGTGCAGGCCCGCCTCGGCCTTGGCGCGCTCGGCCTGGACGGCGGCGAGGCGCGGGTCGGGGGCAGGGACCTCCATCCCCGCCTCCTCGGCCAGCGACTTCACCGCGTCCATGAACGACATGCCCCGCTGATCGGTCATCCAGCGGATCACATCGCCATGCGCGCCGCAGCCGAAGCAGTGGTAGAACCCCTTCTCGTCGTTGATGGTGAAGCTGGGGGTCTTTTCGTTGTGGAACGGGCAGCACGCCTTGAACTCACGCCCCGCCTTCTGGACGCGCGTGGTGCGCCCGATCACGCCAGAAAGCGTGATGCGGCTGCGCAGCTCGTCCATCCATTGGGGGGTGAGGCTCATGGCGTCAGGCCGCCCCAATCACGCCGAGAGGGCGGCCTTCACCAGCCCGCTGGCCTTGCCCATGTCCAGCACCGCGCCATGCCGCGCCTTCAGTTCGGCCACGACGCGGCCCATGTCCTTCATGCCGCTGGCGCTCAGTTCGTCCTTGATCGCGGCGATGGCGGCCTTGGTGTCGTCCTCGCTCAGCATCGCCGGCAGGAACTCCTCGATCACCGCCACCTCGGCGGCCTCGGCCGCGGCCAGCTCCGGACGGCCACCCTGCTCGAACATCGAAATCGATTCGCGGCGCTGTTTGACCATCTTTTGCAGCACGTCGACCACCAGCGCATCGTCATCGGGCACAGTGGCAGCGGTGCGCAGTTCGATGTCCTTGTCCTTCAGCTTGGCCAGGATCAGGCGGACGGCGGCGAGGCGCGGTTTGTCACCGGCCTTCATGGCGACCACTTGCGCGGCCTTGATCGATTCGCGGATCATAGTTTCCCAACGATTTCTGGTGGTTGCCGGGATAAGGCTTGGCCCATCCCGGCACGGCCAGCCAAGATAGCGAGTCTTTTCAGCTTTTCATAGGTTGACGGGAGAGGGGGGGAGGTCTAGCGGCCGAGCCTTAGCAAACATCGCTGGAATCTTACTCACGGAGCGCCCTCTTCATGGCCGACGCCGCCTCTTCGCACGCGCAGCTTACCTCGACCGAGATCCCGGCGGGGGCGACCGGCGTGTTGGTGCTGGCGGACGGCCACGTTGCCTTCGGGCATGGCTTTGGCGCGGTGGGCAGCGCTGTGGGTGAGGTCTGCTTCAACACCGCGATGACCGGGTATCAGGAGGTGATGACCGATCCCTCCTACGCCGGCCAGATCGTCACGTTCACCTTCCCGCACATCGGCAATGTCGGCGTGAATGCGGAAGACATGGAGAGCGCGGTCGACGGCGCGGTGGGCTGCATCGTGCGCGAGGACGTGACCGCACCGTCGAACTTCCGCGCCGAGGGCACGTTCCCGGCCTGGCTGGCGGCGAAGGGCAAGATCGGGCTGGCGGGGGTGGATACCCGCGCCTTGACCCGCCGTATCCGCATGTCGGGCGCGCCCAATGCGGTGATCGCGCATGATCCGGCGGGGGCGTTCGATCTGCCGGCCTTGCTGGCGCGCGCGCAGGCCTGGCCGGGGCTGGAGGGCATGGACTTGGCCCGCGTGGTCTCGCGGGACGTGCAGGAAGACTGGCAGGGAGGCGCCTGGACGCTGGGGCACGGCTTTGCCCACCCGGACGAGGATGGCCGGCCGCATGTGGTGGCGATCGATTATGGCGCGAAGGACAACATCTTCCGCAATCTGGTGCATGCCGGAGCGCGGGTGACGGTGGTGCCCGCCGAAACCTCGCTGGAGCAGGTGCTGGCGCTGGCGCCGGCGGGGGTGTTCCTCTCGAACGGGCCGGGCGATCCGGCGGCGACGGGCGTCTACGCGGTGCCGGTGATCCAGGGGTTGCTGGCGCGCGACATTCCGGTCTTCGGCATTTGCCTCGGGCATCAGTTGTTGGGCCTGGCCGCGGGCGGGCGCACGGTGAAGATGCATCAGGGGCATCGCGGCGCCAACCACCCGGTCAAGCGCCATGCCGAGGGCGTGGTCGAGATCACCTCGATGAACCATGGGTTTGCGGTGGATGCGGCGAGCCTGCCCGAGGGGGTGGTGGAGACGCACGTGTCGCTGTTCGATGGCAGCAACTGCGGGATCGAGATCACCGGCAAGAAGGCGTTTTCGGTGCAGTATCACCCGGAGGCCTCGCCGGGGCCGCAGGATTCGTTCTATCTGTTCGAGAAGTTTGTGGGGATGTTGGGGTGAGCGATAACCTTAGACAGGTCGAGCTTGCCAAGGAAACTTTGCAGGTCTTTGCGGATCGCGGGGAAGATTTTTCCGATGTGCGCCATGTTCTGCATTTTTTTTATGGCGGCAATTTCCACGGATTGGCTGAAGCGCTGCGTGAACTCGGCTATCAAACGCGCCTGACGGTTAAAGAGGATGGCGTTGTCGCCGAACGACATGAGGCAATCGGTGAAAGCTGGCGCACCAGCACGCTCGTGCACCTTTGCGAACTCGCCGATAGCTATTCGGTTGAATATGATGGTTGGGAGGCTTCGATGGAGCGCCAACCCAAACCTGCCCCAACACCCGCCCCGTCCAAGCCGGCCGGACTGCTGTCCAAGCTCTTTGGTAAGAAGAACTGATGCCCAAACGCACTGACATCTCCTCGATCCTCGTCATCGGCGCGGGGCCTATCGTCATCGGCCAGGCCTGTGAGTTCGACTATTCGGGCACGCAGGCGATCAAGGCGCTGCGCGAGGAGGGCTATCGCGTCGTCCTCGTCAACAGCAACCCGGCGACGATCATGACCGATCCGGACATGGCCGACGCCACCTATATCGAGCCGATCACGCCCGAGATCGTCGCGCGGATCATCGAGAAGGAGCGCCCCGATGCGGTGCTGCCGACGATGGGCGGGCAGACCGCGCTAAATACGGCGCTGGCGCTGTTCCACGACGGCACGCTGGAGAAGTACGGCGTCAAGATGATCGGCGCCGATGCCGAGGCGATCGACAAGGCCGAGGACCGCCAGAAATTCCGCGAGGCGATGGACAAGATCGGCCTCGAATCGGCGCGCAGCGGCGTTGCGCACACCGTTGACGAGGCGTTTGCGGTGCTGGAGCGCACCGGGCTGCCCTCGATCATCCGGCCGTCATTCACGCTGGGCGGCACCGGCGGCGGCATCGCCTATAACAAGGCCGAGTTCGAGGTGATCGTCCGCAGCGGTCTCGACGCCTCGCCGACGACGGAAGTTCTGATCGAGGAATCGCTCCTCGGTTGGAAGGAATACGAGATGGAGGTGGTGCGCGACCGCAAGGACAACGCCATCATCATCTGCTCGATCGAGAACGTCGATCCGATGGGTGTGCATACCGGCGATTCGATCACTGTCGCCCCGGCGCTGACGCTGACCGACAAGGAATACCAGATCATGCGCTCGGCCTCGATTGCCGTGCTGCGTGAAATCGGCGTCGAAACCGGCGGTTCCAACGTGCAGTTCGCGGTCAACCCGAAGGATGGGCGCCTGATCGTGATCGAGATGAACCCGCGCGTGTCGCGCTCGTCGGCGCTGGCGTCGAAGGCGACCGGGTTCCCGATTGCGCGGGTGGCTGCGAAACTCGCCGTGGGCTACACGCTGGACGAGATCACCAACGAGATCACCGGGGCGACCCCGGCGTCGTTCGAGCCGACCATCGATTACGTGGTGACGAAGATCCCGCGCTTCGCCTTTGAGAAGTTCAAGGGCGCCGAGCCGCTGCTCTCCACCGCGATGAAGTCGGTCGGCGAGGTGATGGCGATCGGTCGCAACTTCAAGGAATCGATGCAGAAAGCGTTGCGCGGTCTTGAGACCGGGTTGGACGGCTTTAACCGGGTTGCCGCGTTGGAAGGCGCTGCGCGCGATGACATCACCGCAGCCCTGTCGCGCGCCACGCCCGACCGGTTGCTGGTCGTCGCCCAAGCCTTCCGCGAGGGGTTCAGCGTCGAGGACATCCACGCGATCACCGCCTATGACCCGTGGTTCCTGCGCCACATCGCAGAGATCATCGACGAGGAGCGTCGCATCGAGGCCGATGGCCTGCCCACCGATGCCGCCGGCCTGCGCCGGTTGAAGGCGATGGGCTTTTCGGACTCCCGGCTGGCGAAGCTGGCGGTGCGGTCGGTGCATCTGGCGGGGACGGCGAACCACGCGCGCACCGGGTTGGTGCACGATGTGGTGGAAAGCCTTGCCGGCGCGACCAGCGAGGACGAGGTCCGCGCGCTGCGCCACCGCCTCGGCGTGACGCCGGTGTTCAAGCGCATCGACAGTTGCGCCGCCGAATTCGAGGCGGTGACGCCGTACATGTACTCAACCTATGAGGGCGGGTTGTTCGGCGCCCCCGAGAACGAGGCCGCGCCCAGCGACCGCAAAAAGATCGTCATCCTCGGCGGCGGCCCGAACCGGATCGGGCAGGGGATCGAGTTCGATTACTGCTGCTGCCACGCGTGCTACGCGCTGGCCGATGTCGGTTTCGAAACGATCATGATCAACTGCAACCCGGAGACGGTGAGCACCGATTATGACACCTCGGACCGGCTCTATTTTGAGCCGCTGACCGCCGAGGACGTGCTGGAAATCCTGCGCGTCGAGCAGTCGCGCGGCGAGTTGGTCGGCGTGATCGTCCAGTTTGGCGGCCAGACCCCGCTCAAGCTGGCGCAGGCGCTGGAGGATGCGGGGATTCCGATCCTCGGCACCTCGCCCGATGCCATCGATCTGGCCGAGGACCGCGAGCGCTTCGCCGACCTGGTCGAGAAGCTGGGCCTGAAGCAGCCGGCGAACGGCATCGCCCGCAGCCGCGACGAAGCGGTGGCGGTGGCCGAGCGGATCGGCTTCCCGGTGCTGATGCGGCCTTCGTATGTGCTGGGCGGGCGGGCGATGGAGATCGTCGACAGCATCGCGCAGCTCGATGACTACATCGCCACGGCGGTGCAGGTGTCGGGCACCTCGCCGGTGCTGATCGACCAGTATCTGCGTGACGCCATCGAGTGCGATGTCGATGCCTTGTGCGACGGCACCGAGGTGCGCGTGGCCGGCGTGATGCAGCACATCGAGGAAGCCGGCATCCATTCGGGCGATTCCGCCTGCACGATCCCGCCCTACAGCCTGCCCGCCGGGATCATCGCCGAGATGGAGCGGCAGGCCGAGGCGCTGGCGCTGGCGTTGGGCGTCAAGGGGCTGATGAACATCCAGTTCGCGGTCAAGGACGGCGATGTTTATCTGATCGAGGTGAACCCGCGCGCCAGCCGCACCGTGCCATTCGTGGCCAAGGCGATCGGCCAGCCGGTGGCCAAGATCGCTGCGCGGGTGATGGCCGGCGAACCTTTGTCGTCGTTCCCGGCGTTCCGGCGCGATCTGCCGTATATGGCGGTCAAGGAGGCGGTGTTCCCGTTCGCGCGCTTCCCGGGGGTCGATCCGGTACTCAGCCCGGAGATGAAGTCCACGGGCGAAGTCATGGGTCTGGATACGGATTTTGCCACCGCGTTCCTCAAGAGCCAGTTGGGTGCGGGGGTGAAGCTGCCGCGTGAGGGCACCGTGTTCCTCTCGGTGAAGGACAGCGACAAGCCGGTGATCCTGCCCGCCGCGCGCAAGCTGGTCGATCTGGGCTTCCGCCTGATCGCCACCGGCGGCACCGAGAAGTACCTGGCCGACGCCGGCCTGCCGGTGGTGCGGGTCAACAAGGTGGCCGAAGGTCGGCCGCATATCGTCGACCGGATTGTCGATGGCGATGTGGCATTGATTATCAACACCACCGAGGGGTGGCAGAGCCTCAAGGACTCGCAATCGATCCGTCAGGCGGCGCTGCATGGGCGCGTTCCGTACTTCACCACGGCGGCTGCCAGCGTCGCTGCGGCCGAAGCGATCGCTGTTTCGGGGACGGCGCTTGAAGTTAAGCCGTTGCAGGCCTATTATAGCTGACCCGACGCGGTTCCTCCCCCTTTCCTGTTGGTCGGGCCCCGTGCTTGAAGGCACGGGGCAGAGGAACCGTTGACCGATCACCAGCCCCATGCGGCGAGAAGGATGTAGGCGAAGATGGCTGTTGAAAAGCTGCCGATGCTGGCGGAAGGCTATGAAAGGCTGATCGCCGAGCTGAAGGCGCTGCGCCAGGAGCGCCCCAAGATTGTCGATGCGATCGAGGAAGCGCGCGCCCATGGCGATCTTTCCGAAAACGCCGAGTACCATGCCGCCAAGGAGCGGCAGGGTCAGGTCGAGGCGACCATCGCTGATCTGGAGGACCGGGTCAGCCGCGCGAACATCATCGATCCAACGACACTGTCGGGCGAGAAGATCGTGTTCGGCGCGACTGTGCATCTGCTCGATGATGACGAGAAGCCGGTGCGTTACCAGATCGTCGGCCCTTACGAGGCGGACGCCAAGGTCGGCCGGATCAGCTACAACTCGCCGTTGGGCCGGGCGCTGATCGGGCGCCGGATCGAGGATGAGATCGAAGTGAAGGTGCCCTCGGGCGATCGCTTCTACGTCGTCGAGAAGATCGAGTTCATCTGAAGGTGCGGGTCGCGTCTCAACGCTGGGCGCGACAACGAACAGGGAGCGCGGGGGACAAGTCCCTCGCATTTTCCTTTTCCCTCACCACGAAAAAGCCCCGGAAAAGGTAAACCTTTCCGGGGCTTTTTCGTGTTTCAGGCGGTTTAGCCTCAATCGTGCAGATCGGGCTCGAACAGCTTGTGCAGATGCACGATCACATACTTCATCTCGGCATCATCGACGGTGCGTTGGGCCGCCGCGCGCCATGCCTTTTCGGCGCTGGCATAGTCAGGGAAGACACCAACGACATCGATCGCGTTGAGATCGGCGAAATCGAGCGTCTGCGGGTCCTTGACCCGACCGCCCATGACAAGGTGGAGCAATTGCATTGGTGTGGATAAACCCCCGAAAAGTGCTAGCCCCTCGTACCAATTGACACTGCGTCCGACAAGCATCGCCACTGCGGAATCGGCGGTGAATTGGTGCGCAATCGCTTGCGAAAAATGCAACAGTCGACGGTCAGCGCAACGTCCGCAAGGCGCGCAGGGCCAGCGTCGTCAGCGTGTCCCGGGCGCCGCCGGCGGCATCGGTGGCGCGCTCCACCGCTTCGCCCTCGATCGTGGCCGCCGCCGCCTCGCCGGTATGGGCGATGCGCAGCGCCTCGGTGGCCAGCGCCATGCCGATCTCGCCCGCGATCTTCACCGCGCGTTCGGCATGTTGCTCCCACGCGCCACGGCGTGACCGGGCCAGTGCCAAAGCCCCCAGCACCCCCAGCGCCAATCCGCCGGCAAACACCGCCGCGCCCACCGCCGCCGTCGCCAGCACACGGTCGCGCGGCACAGCGGGCAGCGACTTGCGCAACATCACCAGCGGCTCGCCACGCAGCCGCGCGGGGAGGGAGGTGCCGCCGCGCAGCAGGAAGGGGTTGGTTTCGCCATATTCGCTCATGATTCGTCTCCTGCCGGGCGGCTGCGCACCCGGCGCCACAGCGCCAGCGCGCCAGCGGCAATCCGCCGCCGCGCCAGCCAACCGACCAGCGCCGCGACAGTGCCGGCGGCAATGCCACGTTCGTCGGCGATGATATCGATCGCCTCCATCGCCGCGTTGCGCGCGGCGTGGGTGGCATCGGCCTTCAGCCGGGCGGTGATGCGTTGCGGGCTGGCATCGCTTTTCAAACGCCCAACCGTGCCCAGCAGGGTGGCGCGGGCGGCATCGCGGGCGATGCGGGCATCGATCAGGGCGCGCTCGGCGCGGGACATCGGCCGACTCATTGACCATCCCCCTGTGCGCGCACAGCCCAGCTCAGCCGTTTCCAGCCCGCCCATGCGCCCAGCCCGGCCAACACCGTCGCCAGCAACAGCACACCGACAACGATCCCGGTGGCCGCCCAGGGCCCGACGACGCTCGCCAGCCCGATCACGAGCCCGAACACCAGCGCCATCAGCACGAAAAACAGCAGCACCAGCGCCAGACCGATATAGAGCGCGATCTTGCCCACCGCGATCCCGGCCAGCGCCGCGCGCTTGCCCTGAAACGCCGCCTCGGCGGCGGCGGCGCGCTTGACCTCGGCCACGAGCGTGGCGATGTCCGCACCCAGCGTCACGTAACCATCGCCGGACGGCGCCGGCCCGGCCTCTGCGCCCGTGGGCGCTTCATCACTCATGCCAATCCCCCCGGGCACGTGTCACAACCCAGGCCTCGGCCCGGGCCGACCATGGGCGTTGCCACCCGGCCGGCCCGGCGCCGCGACTCAGGCCTGATCGGCCGGGACGGGCTTTGCCGGGGCCTTGCCGCGGAACAACCGCGCGAGCACATAGCCAACGAATGCGGCAATGCCCAGCGCCGCTACCGGATTCGCGCGGACAAACGCCTTCACATCGTCGCCCAGGTCGGCGAAATCCTTGGCATCGAGTTGCGCGGCGGCGTCCTGGATGCTGGCGGCGGCGGTCCGGGCGAAATCGCCGGCGCGGTTGCCCAGCTTTTCGTCAACGGTGTCGGCGGAGTCGCTCACGTACTTGCCCAGCGAGCCGATGGCGTCGCTGGCCTTGGTCTTGCCGTCGGTGGCGAGGGCCGTCAGCCGCTCGGCGGCCTGGCTGGCGCGGGCGCGGGCGTCGTCGATCAGGTCGGCGCTGCGGTCCACCACGTGCGCGCGCACGGTGTCGGCGCGGTTCAGCGCTTCCTCGCCCAGCGCGGCGGCGCCGGCGCGGGCTTCGTCCACGGCTTTGCCGAAGCGGGCTTTGGCTTCGACGCTGCCTTCGCTGACGGCGGCGCTGGCGGCTTCGGCCCCGGCGTCTGCGGCGGCCTTGGCGCTATCGATCGCGTCGGCGGCGTGGTCCTTGGCTTCGTTCAGCTTGGCGGTGGTCTCGGGCAGGATATCTGTGCTGGCCATGGAAGCCTCCTTGTGTGGCTGACCTTCGGGTACAAGTGCGAGGCCGCGCGTCGCCGCGCGCCCGATCGCCTTATCATGGTGCAATGCAGCTTGCCTGCCAAGGTTCCGCTGCTAAGGAAACCGCGTTGAGGGATCCTGCGTTGCGCAAGGGGTGTTGCTCCTCTGCCATGGGTCCGCACAAGCCTTTTCATAAGTCTGCAGTTGCAGGCGCGCGCGACCCAAGGAGAGCCACCGGTCATGACCCAGATCATCGATGTCCACGCCCGTGAAATTCTCGACAGCCGGGGCAACCCCACTGTCGAAGTCGATGTCCTGCTGGAGGATGGCAGCTTTGGCCGCGCGGCGGTGCCCTCGGGCGCATCGACCGGCGCGCACGAGGCGGTGGAACTGCGCGATGGCGACAAATCGCGCTATCTCGGCAAGGGCGTGCTGAAGGCGGTGGATTCGGTCAACGAGGAGATCCGCGAGACCCTGATCGGTGCCGACGCCGAGGACCAGCGCGACATTGACCTCGCCATGATCGAGCTGGACGGCACCCCGAACAAGGCCAAGCTGGGCGCCAACGCGATCCTGGGCGTGTCGCTGGCGGTTGCCAAGGCGGCTGCCGATGCGCGCGGGTTGCCGCTTTACAGCTACATCGGTGGCGTTTCGGCGCATGTCCTGCCGGTGCCGATGATGAACATCATCAACGGCGGCGAGCATGCCGACAACCCGATCGACTTCCAGGAATTCATGATCATGCCCGTCGGCGCCGACAGCATCGCCGAAGCGGTGCGTTGGGGCAGCGAGATCTTCCACACGCTGAAGAAGGGCCTGCACGAAAAGGGCCTGGCGACGGCGGTGGGCGACGAGGGTGGTTTCGCCCCCAACATCGCCTCGACCCGCGCGGCGCTGGACTTCGTGCTGGCCTCGATCGAGAAGGCCGGGTTCAAGCCGGGCCATGACGTGCAACTGGCGCTGGATTGCGCGGCGACCGAGTTCTTCAAGGCCGGCAAGTACGAGATTTCGGGCGAGGGGCTGTCGCTCTCGCCGGTCGAGTTCGCCGATTACCTCGCGCAACTGGCGGCCGATTATCCGATCATCTCCATCGAGGACGGCATGGCCGAGGACGATTTCGAGGGCTGGGCCGCGCTGACCGCCAAGATCGGTAGTAAGGTCCAGTTGGTCGGCGACGACCTGTTCGTCACCAACCCCAAGCGCCTCGCCATGGGCATCGAGAAGGGCCTCGCCAACTCGCTGCTGGTCAAGGTCAACCAGATCGGCACGCTGACCGAGACGTTGGAAGCCGTCCACATGGCCCAGCGCGCGTCCTACACTTGCGTGATGTCGCACCGCTCGGGCGAGACCGAGGACGCGACGATCGCCGATCTGGCGGTTGCCACCAACTGTGGGCAGATCAAGACGGGTTCGCTCGCCCGCTCGGACCGGTTGGCCAAGTACAACCAGCTGATCCGGATCGAGGAAGAGCTGGGCGCGTCGGCGATCTACGCCGGTAAGGGTGCGTTCGGGCGCCTCGCGCGTTGATGTGAAATGGCGCGGCGGGGTGGGAACTTCGCTGCGCAGTTTTTTGATGAACAGGGAAGGTGCGAGGGACTGGTGGCTTCGCCGGCCTGCGGCTCCCTCGCGCTCCCTCAACCTTGGCCGCGTGGGCGTTCCGGTTCGCCCTTGTGCAGAAACGCGCCGCCGGAGGTTGGAAAGGCGGCTTTGCTGTAAGGCGCTGCGCCGCAGGATCAGCTCAACGTGGACAGGAATGGAGAGCGCGAGGGGTTTGCCCCTCGCATCCACCTTGCTCTTGCCGCGTTACGCCGTCCCGCTGTTCATCTCGCCAAAGTACCGCAGCATCAGCGCATAGCCCTGCGGCGAGAGCCGCACGAAGGTCCGTCGCGCGTCCGCCGTATCGTCCTCGCGCAGGATCAGGCCCTTGTCCTCGAGCACTTTGATCCAGCGCAGCGCGGTGGTGCTGGGCACGGCGGCGCCGATGCAGGCGCTCGTCACGGCGACGCGTTTGTTGTGCACCGCTGCCGCGAACAGATCGAGCAAGATGTCCCACGCTGGCTCGCCGAACAGGGTTTCATCGCCGAACACCCGCCCGCGCCGCCGCCGCGCCTGATAGACCCGCCGCGCCGCCTCGCCGAGATCGTCGCCGGATGCGCGTTCCACCGGAAGGGCGCGATCGAACCGCAAGCGATCCGGGTCCAGCCTGTCCAGCGGGATCGCCGGCAGTTCGGCCGCCGTGGGCGAGAGATCGCCGTTGGCCGCCTCGATCGTTTGCGCGATTTCGATCAGTTCACGCGCCTTCTTGCGCAACAGGGCGCTGATCAACTTGAAATCCGGGACTGCGCTCGCAACGTCCTGCGGCTGCCCATTATCGTGGAGAATATATCCCATGGATCTACCCCAAATGACCCGCGCTGACACCTATGGAATGTAACGGAGTCTATGGGCAATTTATAAGCGGTAACGCCTCCGCTTCGGATAGATCCTGATGACGTATGGGGAACGATGCGATGGGTAAAGCTTCAGAGTGAACCAAATATAAATTCACAATGCGAAGACTGCTTAATTATCCCCGTGCGCAGTCGCAGCAAGATCAGGCCCCGAATTGAGGGCATCGATACAGGCGGACAAGTGCGCAGCAGCGATCGTTTCCCCGATCAGATCAAGCTCCGCCAGACAGGCAGTCAGGCGGTTCACCAGCTTACGCCGTGCGATGTGCGGGTCATGATTGGCGTCGGACAATGCTGGGGCAAACGACATATGCGCTATAGCCTTCCAATTCGATGCTGCAGATGCCCCGCGTGCGACCCGGGATGAGGATGGCTTGTGCCTATCCCCCGAAATAGTCATGTCGCTTTAGGCAAATTGCGCCGTTACGGATAGGTACTATAGCGTAGTTCGGCCCACAAATGCCACCATTTTGACGGCATTTCGTCGGATTTGGAGCGAACGCGGCGGATCCATCAGCACTTGCCCCAAGTTTATTAATCGTCGGCGTTAACCCACTCGCGAGTCGCGAAAATTGTCGCGCCGACACGACAAGGGGGCCTATCCGCATCCGGATAGGCCCCCTTGTCCGTCCCCCCGGCTTCAGCGCGACCGAGCCCCCCGGCCGCCGCGACTCGGCTCAGGCGAATCGCTCTTTCAGTGCCAGCAGCGCCAAAGCCGCCTTCGCCGCCTCGCCGCCCTTGTCCTTTTGCGCGGGGTCGGCGCGGACGATGGCTTGCGCCTCGTTCTCCACGGTCAGGATGCCGTTGCCGATGGCGATGCCATCCATGGTCAGCGCCATGATCCCGCGCGCGCTCTCGCCGGCGACGATCTCGAAGTGATAGGTCTCACCCCGGATCACCACGCCGATCGCGACATAGGCGTCAAAGTCACCACTCGCCTCGGCCAGCGAGATCGCCGCCGGGATCTCCAGCGCGCCGGGGACAGTGATGACCTCGGCCTTGTGCCCGGCGGCCTTGAGCGCGGCGCGCGCGCCGGCGACCAGCATGTCGTTCAGGCCATCATAGAAACGGGCCTCGACGATCAGGAAACGGGCCATCAGTTCAGTCCTCCGGAATAGCGCGCTCGCCGACGATGTTGAGCCCGTGGCCCTCGATCGCGACGACGTTGCGGTGGGAATTGCTCAGCAGGATCATGTCGCCCACGCCCAGATCGGCGAGGATCTGCGCGCCGATGCCATAATACCGCAGCCCTGTCTCCTGCGCGATGGCGCGGCGGATTTCCTGCGCCATGCCGTTTTCGCGATCGGGCATCAGCACGACGATGATGCCGCTGCCGGCCTCGCCGATCTCCACCATGGCGCGCTGGAGGTTGCGCTTGCGCGGGCCTGGCTGGCCCAGCACATCGTCGACGATGGAGATGGCATGCATCCGCACCAGCGTCGGTTGGCCGGGGATCACGCGGCCCTTTTGCAGCACCAGATGCTGGCTGCCGTCGATCTTGTTGGCATAGGTCTTGATGGTCCACGCGCCGCCGTAGTCCGAGGCGAACGGCGCCTCGTCGATGCATTCCACCAGATGGTCGTGGCGGCTGCGGTACTGGATCAGATCGCGGATGGTGCCGATCTTCAGATCGTGCAGCCGTGCGAAGCCGACGAGATCGTCGAGCCGGGCCATGGTGCCATCCTCACGCATGATTTCGCAGATCACGCCCGAGGGGTTGAGGCCGGCAAGGCGCGAGATATCCACCGCCGCCTCGGTGTGGCCGGTGCGCACCAGCACGCCGCCGGGGCGCGCGCGCAGCGGGAACACGTGGCCGGGGGTGACGATATCCGCTGCGCCCTTGGTGCCGTCGATGGCGACCGCGACGGTGCGGGCGCGGTCGGCGGCAGAGATGCCTGTTGTCACGCCCTCGCGCGCCTCGATCGAGACGGTGAAGGCGGTTTCATGCCGGGTGCCGTTGCGCGAGCTCATCGCCGGGATGCCGAGCTGGTCGATCCGGTCACCGGTCAGCGCCAGACAGATCAGCCCGCGGCCATGTGTGGCCATGAAGTTGATCGCGTTGGGTGTGGCCATCTGCGCGGGGATGATCAGGTCGCCCTCGTTCTCGCGGTCCTCGTCATCGACCAGGATGTACATGCGGCCGTTGCGCGCCTCGTCGATGATCTCCTCGATGGGGACGAGGACGCGGCGGTCATCGTTGGCCCCCAGGAAGCGTTCGAGCTTGCCGAGCGTTTCGAGCGTGGGGTTCCAATCGGCCTCGGCGCAATCGCGCAGGGTGTTGGCATGGAGGCCGGCGGCGCGGGCGAGGCCGGCGCGGGTCATCTCACCGTCGAAGATGAGCTGGCGGACTTTGTCGATGGTAGCTTGGGTCATGTCGGGCGACTTATCACATTGCGCTGTGTCGTCAACCGTCGCACAATCACATTGGCTGTGCGGCCTTCCGCCGCCGACGGCGGTCGAGCCACAGCTCGAACCCCATGCCCAGCACGCCGGCCACCATCGCCGCGACGATCCCCGTCGTCCGCGTCGTGCCCAAGTGGCGCAACCCCTGCAACACCGGCATCTGCAGCGCAAACAGCGGAAACGCCAGCCGCCCGGCCCACGTCGCAACCGACGCACCCCGACGCAACCGCATCCCCCCGGCCAGCATCAACGGCGCGACCGCCACCACGAACAGCGCATCGGGCCACCAGCCATGCCACTGGCCCGCGTAGCCGGCGAGCACCCAGGCCGGCATCGCCACCAGCGCCACCACCGGCGGCACCGGCAACCAGCGCGGAGCCTTCAGCCGCCCGTCGCGGGCCCAGAGCCGCGCCAGCGCGATCCCCACCGCATAGCTGAACAGGCACCGCACCAACCCCGCGCCCAGCCACAGCCACCCCGCCCGCGCGCCGACATCGAACGAGCCATGCACCGCCGCGATCCAGCCCATCGCCGCCGTCACGCCAACGAGGAACAGCGCAAACCCCCATCGCCGCAGCCGCCACAGCACCAGCACATGCAGCACATTGGCGACCAGTTCGGCAAAGATCGTCCACGCGGGGATATTCAGCGGGAAAGTGAAGTCACCGCTCCATGTCGGCAGCAGCAGCAGGTTGGGCACAGAGCCCAGCAGGAGCGCAGCCCCATCGCCATGCGCGCGCACCCACGCCATCGGCAGCCCGACCACGCCCGCCAGCGCCATCAGCGGCCATAGCCGCACCACCCGCCGGTGCAGAAACCGCCAGGGATCGTCACCGCGCGCCAGTCGCGGCTCCTGCCGCAGCGCCATCAGCATCCCGCTGAGCATCAGGAAGAATTCGACGCCGAGATAGCCCCGGCCAAAGTAGGGCGTGCCGCCAAATGTCGCCCGCGCGTGCAGCGCCAGGATGCACCCCGCCGCGACCAGGCGCAGCGCCTCAAGACCGGGCAACCGGTCGCCAGACGGGGGGAGGGTGGGGCGTTGGGGGCTCGTCACGGGTTGCTCAGTGGGTTTGCGGCCGGGGCCGCGCTGCACCCGCGTGCGTTACCCCAAAACGGAGAGGTCCGGCAGGGTGCAATACCCCACCGGACCCTCTCGATGCAGACCGTTGGCCGGCAGGCCGTCGGCTCAGGCGCCGAACGTGCGCTGCCACCAGCCGCGCCGGGGCGAGCCATCGCCATCGGTGTCGTCACCCTCGGCCTCGTCGCCTTCGGCCAGAGCCACGGGCGTTTCGGCCACCGGGGCTTCGGCTTCGGGCTCGGCCGGGGTCACGTCGGCCTCAACCACGTCGGCCTTCTTGCGACGAGCGCGCTTGGGCTTGGCGGGGGCTTCCTCGGCCACCGGTGCTTCGGCTTCTGGCTCGGCCGGGACCACTTCGGCCTCAACCACGTCGGCCTTCTTGCGACGGGCGCGCTTGGGCTTGACGGGGGCTTCCTCGGCCATCGGTGCTTCGGCTTCTGGCTCGGCCGGGACCACTTCGGCTTCAACCACATCGGCCTTCTTGCGGCGGGTGCGCTTGGGCTTGACCGGGGCTTCTTCCGCCACCGGGGCCTCGGCCTCGACGATCACCTCGGCGGCGATCACCGGTGCTTCGGCTTCGCCTTCGGTGTCACCCTCGGCCTCGCTCTCGGCGCCTTCGCTGTCACGACCGCGACGGTTGCGGCGACGGCGACGGCGACGCTTGCGCGGGCCCCCGTCGTCCTCGCCACCGGCCTCGGTGGTTTCGGCCTCGCCATCGGCTTCGGCATCTGCCTCGGCGTCGGTTTCGTTGGCCTCGTCGCCTTCGGCCTCATCGGCTTCGGCGTCCTCGGTGCCGTCCTCGTCGCGGCGGTCGCGGTTGCGGCCACGCCGGCGCTTGCGGCGCTTGCGGCGGCCTTCGCTGTCGGCGTCCCCCTCGCGCGCGCTCTCGCGGGCGGCGGGGGCGGCCTCGGCCTCCTCGCGCTCTTCCTCGTCGAGTTCCTCCTCCTCGGGCAGGAGGTCATCGTCGTCCTGCGCGAAGGTGATCGTGTCGAACCGCGGCACGAACTCGTTGCGCGGGCCCGACGAGATCACGCGCATCTTCGCGCCTTCGTTCTCGCCCTCGGGGATGACTTCCACCGCGACGCCATAGCGGGCCTCGATCTCGGCAAGATCGACCCGCTTGGCGTTGAGCACGTAGATCGTCGCCTCCTGGCTGGCGAACAGCGTGATCGTGGTGCCCTTGCCCTTGGCGGCCTCTTCCTCGATCAGGCGCAGCGCGGCCAGACCGGCCGACCCGGCGGTGCGGACCAGGCCCGACCCATCGCAGTGCGGGCACTGGCGGGTGGTGGCCTCCAGAACGCCGGTGCGCAGGCGCTGGCGGCTCATTTCCATCAGGCCGAACGACGAGATGCGGCCGACCTGGATGCGGGCGCGATCGTTCTTCAGCGCGTCCTTCATGGCCTTCTCGACCTTGCGGACGTTCGAGCCATATTCCATGTCGATGAAGTCGATCACGACCAGACCGGCCATGTCGCGCAGGCGCAACTGGCGGGCGATCTCGCGCGCGGCCTCGAGGTTGGTAGCGACGGCGGTCTGCTCGATGCCGTGCTCCTTGGTCGAGCGGCCCGAGTTGATGTCGATCGAGACCAGCGCCTCGGTCGGGTTGATCACCAGGTAGCCACCCGAGCGCAACTGCACCACGGGATCATAGAGCGCGGTCAACTGATCCTCGGCGCCAAAGCGCTGGAACAGCGGCACGGGGTCGGCATACTGCTTCACCCGGCGCGCGTGGCTGGGCATCAGCAGCTTCATGAAGTCGCGCGCGTCGCGATAGCCCTGCTCGCCCTCGACGATCACTTCCTCGATGTCGCGGCCATAGATGTCGCGGATCGCGCGCTTGATCAGGTCGCTGTCCGAGTGGATCAGCGCCGGCGCCGAGGAGTGCAGCGTGTTCTCGCGGATATCGTCCCACAGGCGGGCGAGATAATCGAAGTCGCGCTTGATCTCGGTCTTGGTGCGCTGAAGGCCCGCGGTGCGGACGATGCAGCCCATGCTGCGCGGCAGGTCCATCTCGGCGATGATCGACTTCAGCCGCTTGCGGTCCGAAACGCTGGAGATCTTGCGGCTGATGCCGCCGCCATGGCTGGAATTGGGCATCAGCACGCAATAGCGGCCGGCCAACGACAGGTACGAGGTCAGTGCCGCGCCCTTGTTGCCACGCTCTTCCTTCACCACCTGGACCAGCAGCACCTGGCGGCGATGGATCACGTCCTGGATCTTGTAGCGGCGACGCAGCGCCATGCGGCGGTTGCGCAGGTCCTCGGCCGCCTTCGATTGCGGACGCTGGCCCTGACGACGGCGACCGCGATGGCCGCGCCCGCTGTCTTCGCTCTCTTCACCCTCTTCGCCGTGATCGAAGGCGCCTTCGACATGGCCGGCCTCGATCGTGGCGATCTCGTCCTTTTCCGAGGTGTCGACTTCGGTTACGCCCGATTCCAGCTCTTCCGAGCCATAATCGTCGCCGAAATCGTCGTCATCGTCCTCACCGGCGCGCAGCGCGGCTTCTTCCTCGGCATGCTGGGCCTCTTCGGCCAGCAGCGCCTCGCGATCCTCCTTGGGGATCTGGTAGTAATCGGGGTGGATCTCGCTGAAGGCGAGGAACCCGTGGCGATTGCCCCCGAAATCGACGAAAGCCGCCTGCAGCGACGGTTCGACGCGGGTGACCTTGGCCAGATAGATGTTGCCCTTGATCTGCTTGTGATCGGCAGAATCAAAGTCGAATTCTTCGATACGGTTACCCGTCAGCACCGCCACCCGGGTTTCTTCCGGGTGGCGCGCATCGATCAGCATGCGCGTTGTCATTCAAAATTCTCCGTGCGCGCCGCGCCGGGGGCAGAGCCCATCCGGCGGCGCGACAATCAACAGGGGTGTGGGGTGCAGGCACCGCGGCGGCCGAACAGTTCGGCGCCCACGGGGCCATGCGATAGGACATGCGCGCGCGGAAAGCCGCGCGGGCGGCGGTATCTGTGTCTGCAAAACGAAGCGCCGGGCGGACTGGAGCGACCCTGCCGCGCATTGCCAACGCGGAACATCCACGTTTTTTCAACGCGGAAAACCCGCGCATTGCCCATGCCGCCGTGCCCGGTTCGGGCATCCTGGCTGGCAACGGCAAACGGCTCTTCATGTCTTGCATCAACCTGATCATGCCGGGCCTGGTGCCCGGCGCATATCCGGTTTCCCGGTGTCGATTAAAACGGGTGGCCAACCGAAACTCCGGGCCATGCGCGCCGACGGCTTGCTTGGCCATGGGGTCGCGCGGCAGGGGTTTCGGGGCAGGCTTCCCCCCGACCCTGTGTGCCTAGCATCGATGGCGGCAGTCCGCAAGTTTGTTGCGCACACATGTCAATAGTCAGCAATGGTTTATGCCAACGTACCGTGCGCATGTGGGCCGATACGGGGTTTTGCCGCCCGGGTGGAGGCAATCGCGACCATCGGCGGGATTGCGGATTGCCGCGCCGCAGCCTAGGTCCAACGCTCGTTTCCCGCCAGTCCGGTGCCGTCTCGCCCGCATGTTCCGCAAGCTCAGTCTCATGGTCCTGCTGATCGCGCCGCTGGCTTTGCTGGCGGGCGCGCTGGTGTCGGGGCGGATCGCGGCGCCGGGTTTCGTGCGGGGGCGGCCGGTGGTCACGCTGGCGCTGCCGCCGGCGGGCGGGGTGATCGGCTTGCCGCCGATCAAGGGGCCGCTGGATGCCAGCCGGCCGCTGGTGGTGATCGATGCCGGCCATGGCGGCCACGATCCCGGCGCACAGAACGGCGCCTATCATGAAAAGGCGATCACGCTGGGGCTGGCGCGGGCGTTGCGCGATGCGCTGCTCGATGGCGGCGGGATCCGCGTGGCGTTGACGCGCGACGATGACCGCTATCTCGCGCTGGAGGAACGCTCGGGGATCGCGCGGAAACTGGGCGCGGACCTGTTCGTCTCGATCCATGCCGACAGTGCCGGTGGCCCCGGCGGCGCCTCCGCCAGCGGTGCCACGGTCTACACCCTCTCGGCACGCGGCAGCAGCGACGAGGCGAATCGCCTGGCCAGCAGCGAAAACGCGGCGGACCGGGTCAACGGCGTGGCCTTGCGCGATACCGGCGGGCAGGTGGGGGCGATCCTCGTCGACCTGGCCCAGCGGCAGAGCGGCGCGCAGGCGCGCGAGCTGGCCGATATCCTGCTGCGCGAGGGCAAGGGCACGCTGAACTTCCGGCCCCAGCCTGAGCAATCGGCGGCCTTCGTGGTGCTGAAGGCGCCCGATGTACCCTCGATCCTGTTCGAAGCGGGCTATGTCAGCAATCCGGCGGATGCGGCGCGTTTGATGTCGGCGGATGGCCGGCGGGATTTCGCCGCGATCACCGCGCGGGCGATCCGCATCTGGCTGGCGCGGCATTCGGGGAACGTCGCCGATGCGGCGCCTTTGGCGGCGGCCGCTCCCGATCTGGCGGTGCCGGCGAAGGATGTGGCCGCGGCGGTCGTGGGCGCGGCTGCATTGGCGCACCACGCGCATGTCGCCGCCCATGTCGGTCACGCACCGCCGCCGCATCATGTCGTGCCCGCAACGCACAGGGCGGCGTCGCACAAGCCCGTCGCCGCCCACAAACCCGCGCACACCGCCAAACCGCCGGCGCACAAGCCGGCCCATGCCGCGCATCCCCCCGCACATCTCGCCAAACCCCGCGCGAAGCCGCACAAGCCCACCCCGCCAGCCAAGCCCAAGCCGCACCGCAAACCCACGCCGCACCCGCATCACGCCACGCGCTGATCCGCCCTCCCGCCGCGCCGATGCGCGAAGGCTCTGGCGACAGGGCTTCGCGCCATGCTAGGGGCTCGCCACCATGGCCGACACACCGCCCGATCACGGGTCCGATCCCGACGAAAACCGCAGCTATCGCATCCGGCGCGAGGCGCGCGGTTTGTGGCGGCGCATCTATGCGCGGCTGGGCCGCCTAATCCCCGCATGGCCGGCGGGGGTTGGCGGGCCGGCGCTGGCCGGCATCGGCGGGCGGGCGCTGGGGATCTGGCGCGGGTCGCGGCTGGTGCGGATCGCCGGGTGGCTGCTGGCGGCGCTGCTCCTGGCCTATGCGTTGTTGTGGGTGACGGTGGCGCGCAACCTGCCCTCGGCCGATCGGCTGTTGACCTATCAACCGCCGCTGCCGACGATGGTGCGCGGGGCCGATGGCGGCATCGTCTATTCCTACGCGCGTGAGCGGCGGGTGCAGTTGCGTTATGTCGATTTCCCGCCGCAACTGATCCATGCCTTCCTCTCGGCCGAGGACAAGAACTTCTTCAGCCACGGCGGCGTCGATTTCGTCGGTCTGGGCGAGGCGGCGGTGGAGGACGTGCTGCGTTACAACACGGGCCAGCGCGCGCGCGGCGGCTCGACCATCACCCAGCAGGTGGTGAAGAACATCCTCACCGGCAACGAACGCTCGTTCACCCGCAAGATCAAGGAAGTGATCCTCGCCCGCCGCGTGGAAAGCGTGCTGAACAAGCCGCAGATCCTCGAACTCTATCTCAACGAGATCGCGCTGGGCCGCCAGAGCTTTGGCGTACAGGCGGCGGCGCGCGCCTATTTCGGCAAGGACGTGGGCGATCTGACGCTGGCGCAATCGGCGTTCCTCGCCATCCTGCCCAAGGCGCCCGAGACCTATAGCCGCGCCCAGTTCGCCGACAAGGCGATCGAGCGGCGCAACTGGGTGCTCGACCAGATGGTCAAGAACGGCTGGGTGCCCGTCGCCGATGCCGAGGCTGCCAAGGCCCAGCCGCTCGGCCTGATCCAGCGCCGCATCGATCAGTATGAGCCCTCGATCGGCTACTACGTCGAGGAAGTGCGCCGCCGGCTGATGGATCAGTATGGCGAAAACGCCGATGATGGCCCGAACAGTGTCTATGCCGGCGGCCTCTGGGTGCGCACCGCGCTGGATATGCCGTTGCAGAAGGCGGCGCAGGATGCACTGGCGACGGGGCTGCTGCGCTATAACGGCGGCGCGTGGCACGGGCCGATCGCCCATGCCGACATTGGGCCGGACGATTGGCAGGGCAAGCTGCTGGGGCTCAACAAATCGCTGTCCTATCGCGACTGGCGGGTGGGGATCATGATCCACCGTGGCGGCGGTGAGGGCCAGATCGGCTTTACCGACGGCACCACCGCGCGGCTGACCGGCATTCCCGGCGCGGCGCGGATCGGCGACGTGGTCGCGGCCTCGAAAGTCGGCGGGGACCTCTGGGCGCTGCACCCGACGCCGGGGGTTTCGGGCGGCATGCTGGTCGAGCAACCCTATAGCGGGCGGGTGATGGCGTTGGCCGGCGGGTTCGATGACGGCATCGACAGCTTCAACCGCGCAACGCAAGCCGAGCGCCAGCCCGGCTCGGCGATCAAGCCCTTCGTCTATGCCACCGCGCTCGATTACGGCATGACCCCGGCGACGATGGTGCCCGATGATCCGTTCTGCGTCGATCAGGGCGCGGCGCTGGGCCAGAAGTGTTTCAAGAACTTCGGCAACGAAGGCGCGGGTGGCGTCCACACCATGCGCTGGGGGCTGGAGCAGTCGCGCAACCTGATGACCGTTCACATCGCCAACGACATCGGCATGGACAAGGTCGTGCGCACATTCAGCCGCGCCGGTATCGGCAATTACCAGCCCTATCTGTCGTATTCGCTGGGCGCGGGCGAGACGACGGTGGCGCAGATGGTCAACGCCTATGCCGCCATCGCCGATGCGGGGATCCTGCCGCAGCAGTCGCTGATCGACTATGTGCAGGACCGCAACGGCAAGGTCATCTGGCGCGCCGACAACCGCGACTGCACCGGCTGCAACATGCCGGAATGGGATGGCAAGCCGATGCCGCGCTTCACCCCGCGCGGCGCACAGGCGATCGATCCGCGCACCGCGTTCCAGGTGGAGCACATGCTGGAGGGTGTGGTGACGCGCGGCACGGCGGCATCGCTGGCCGATCTGGGCCTCCCGCTGTTCGGCAAGACCGGGACGACCACCGGGCCGACCAACGTGTGGTTCGTCGGCGGATCGCCCAACCTGATCGCAGGCACCTACATCGGCTATGACCAGCCGCGCTCGCTGGGCGGCTATGCCCAGGGCGCGACGTATGCGGTGCCGATCTTCCGCCAGTTTCTGATGGCCACCAGGGACCAGTGGGACCACACCCCGTTCACCGCCCCGCCGGGGGTCAGCCTGGTCAAGATCGACCGCGTCACCGGCCAGCCGGTCTTCGGCGGCGAGGCCAGCGATGCCGCCGGCGCCGAGGTGATCTGGGAAGCGTTCAAACCCGAGACCGAGCCCCAGCGCCCCAGCCGTCAGGCGCAACTCGGCGCCAAGCGGCAGGAACTGATCGACGAAATCCGCCGCGGTTTCGCCGCGATCAATGGCCAGCCGGTGCAGACCGAACCGGCACCCCCGGGCGACTTCACGGTGGACAAGGGCGGGGTGTACTGACGGGCAGGGCAGGGGGGATGGACAGCGCCCGGCGGCAGGTGCAAAACCATCGGCCATGAAGCACGCCCCCCTTGCTCGCTGCCTCGCCGCTGTTGCCGCGCTGGCCTGTTCCGTCCCCGCCATGGCGGACCTGACCGAGGGCGCACGCGCCCCCGATTTCACCACCGATGGTGCGCTGGCCGGCAAGGCATTCCACTTCCACCTCGCCGAGGCGTTGAAGCACGGGCCGGTCGTGCTGTACTTCTACCCCAAGGCGTTCACCAGCGGCTGCACGCTGGAGGCTCATGCCTTTGCCGAGGCCGCGCCGCAGTTCAAGGCGGCCGGGGCGACCCTGCTGGGCATGTCGGCCGACGATCTGCCGGCGCTGGAAAAGTTCTCGGTGGCCGAGTGCCGCAATGCCTTCCCCGTTGCCACCGCCACGCCTGCCACGATCAAGGCCTATGACGTGCCATTGAAGATGGTGGGGGTGTCGACCGGGCTCACCTCGCGCACATCCTATGTGATCGCGCCCGATGGGCGGGTGGCGTTGGTCTATGACAACATGGACTACAAGGATCACGTGGCCAAGACTTTGGCGGCGGTGAAGGCGTTGAAGAAGTAAGGGGCAAGCGCGAGGGGCAAGTGGCTTCGCCGGCCGGCGGCTCCCTCGCGTCTCCTCAACGTGTCGGCGTTGGCGCCGGACTGCCGCGTTGCGTCAGGTTGCCGCGCCGCAGGCTGTAACGGCAGCCTCGCCGCGTGCACTGACCGAAGGGCCGCACTATTCCCCCGCAATCACCCGCGATATCGCGTGCAGGGCGCAACGCGGACACGTTGATGGAGCGCGAGGGAGCCGCAGGCCGGCGAAGCCGCCAGTCCCTCGCCTTCATCTTTTCCCTCTTAAAATCCCCCAACCTTGACGCGCCGCCCTTACCCGTTCATCCGGCGCGCTTGAATCGAGGACAGGAGTTCACCTGATATGCGTGCCGAAGGGCAGGCCTACATTGCGCGGATCGAGGCGGCGCTGGCACTGGTTCGCAAGTTCCTTGACTGGGACCGCGCGCTGCGCCGGTTCGACGAGTTGAACGCGCGCGTCGAGGATCCCAAGCTCTGGGACAATCCCAAGGAGGCCGAGAAGGTGATGCGTGAGCGTCGCCAGTTGGAGGCCGCCATCGGCACCGTGCGCGAGATCGGGCAGGAGATGGCCGACGCGATCGAGTTCGTCGAACTTGGCGAGGCTGAGGACGACGAGGACACCGTGAAGGAGGGCCTGACGACTCTCGCCGCGCTGGCCGAGCGGGCGGACAAGGACAAGGTGCAGGCGCTGCTTGGCGGTGAGGCCGACGGGTTTGATACCTATCTGGAAATCCACGCCGGCGCCGGCGGCACCGAGAGCCAGGACTGGGCCGAGATGCTCCAGCGCATGTACACACGCTGGGCAGAGCGGCGCGGGTTCAAGGTCGAGCTGGTCGATTACCATTCGGGCGAAGCGGCGGGGATCAAGAGCGCCACGCTGCTGGTCAAGGGCGAGAACGCCTATGGCTATGCCAAGACCGAGAGTGGGGTTCACCGTCTGGTTCGCATCTCGCCATATGACAGCAGCGCCCGGCGCCACACCTCGTTTTCGAGCGTGTGGGTCTATCCGGTGATCGATGACAACATCAACATCGAGATCAACCCGGCGGACCTGCGCATCGACACTTATCGCGCATCGGGTGCGGGCGGCCAGCACGTCAACACCACCGATTCGGCGGTGCGGATCACCCATATCCCCACCAACATCATCGTCGCCAGCCAGATCGACCGCAGCCAGCACAAGAACCGCGAAATCGCGATGAACATGCTGAAAGCGCGGATGTACGAGGCCGAGATGCAGCGCCGCGAGGAAGCCGCCAGCGCCGAACACGCCAGCAAGACCGATATCGGCTGGGGCCACCAGATCCGCTCTTACGTGCTGCAGCCGTACCAGCAGGTGAAGGATCTGCGCACTGGCACGATCTCGACCGCGCCGGATGATGTGCTCGATGGCGCGCTCGATCCGTTCATGGCGGCGGCTCTGGCGCAGCGGGTGACCGGCGAGAAGGTCGATGTCGATGATGCTGACTGAGCCTTTGCGCCGAATTGGCGGGCCGGCGGACGAATTAGGGGCAACGGGCTTTCGCTGACGGAATTTTCGCCGTAAACGTATGACTTGCGGTGCGTTGGCAGTGGGGGCTGCCCGGGCGCGCCGTGATCGCCGCGAACGTGCTCATGCGAGTGCGACGCGGCGGAGCGCCATGGCGCAAGCGAGCGCGGGGCAGGTATATGCCCGCGCTATCGGGACGGGAAACCGGGGGTCGGGGCGCTTCCTTCGTGAAGCGCATTTGGGACGTGACACGTTATGAATTTCAAGGGTTTGCAGCCGATCGTTTATGGTGGACGCGAAGTCTGGCCGCTCGTTGAGGGCGGCAAGGGTGTCGCTGCGACCAACCACATGAGCTCGGGCGCGTGGGCCGCTGCTGGCGGCATCGGCACCGTGTCGGCAGTCAACGCCGATTCGTACGACGCCGAGGGCAAGATCATCCCCCAGCTCTATCAGGCGCTGACCCGGCAGGGGCGGCACCAGGAACTGATCCGCTATGCCATCGATGGCGCGGTGGAACAGGTCAAGCGCGCCTATGACATCGCCAGCGGCAAGGGCGCGATCAATATCAACGTCCTGTGGGAAATGGGCGGCGCTCAGGAAGTGTTGGAAGGCGTGCTGGAAAAGACCCGCGGGCTGGTGACGGGCGTCACCTGCGGCGCGGGCATGCCCTACAAACTGGCCGAGATCGCGGCGCGGTTCCAGGTGAACTACCTGCCGATCGTGTCATCGGGTCGGGCGTTCCGCGCCTTGTGGAAGCGTGCCTATTCCAAGGTCGCCGATCTGATGGCGGCGGTGGTCTATGAGGATCCGTGGCTGGCGGGTGGGCACAACGGCCTGTCCAATGCCGAGGATCCCACCCAGCCGCAGGATCCCTATCCCCGCGTCAAACAACTGCGCGAGACGATGCGCGCCGAGGGCGTGGCCGACACCGTGCCGATCGTGATGGCCGGTGGCGTGTGGTACCTGCGCGAGTGGGAGAACTGGATCGACAACCCGGAACTGGGCGCGATCGTCTTTCAGTTCGGCACGCGCCCCTTGCTGACCGAGGAAAGCCCGATCCCGCAGGCGTGGAAGGACCATCTGCGCACGCTGGAGCCGGGCGACGTGCTGCTGCACAAGTTCTCGCCGACCGGGTTCTATTCCTCTGCGGTGAAGAACCCGTTCCTGCGCGATCTGGAGGCGCGGTCGCTGCGCCAGATCCCCTACTCGCGGGTCGAGGCGGGCGAGCATACCGTGCAACTGGATGTGGGCGTGAAGGGCAAGAACTTCTGGGTCGCCCCCGCCGATCTGGAGCGCGCGCGCGGCTGGGTCGCCGAGGGTTACTCCGATGCGATTCGCACGCCGGATGACACCGTGGTGTTCGTGACGACCGATGACCGCGCGGTGATCCGCAAGGATCAGGCCGATTGCATGGGCTGCCTGTCGCACTGCGGGTTTTCGGCGTGGAAGGACCACGACGATTGGTCAACCGGGCGTCTGGCCGATCCGCGCAGCTTCTGCATCCAGAAGACCTTGCAGGACATCGCGCACGGTGGCGACATCGACAAAAACCTGATGTTCGCCGGCCATGCGGCCTATCGTTTCAAGCAAGATCCGTTTTATTCCAACAACTTCACGCCGACTGTGAAGCAATTGGTTGATCGCATCCTGACCGGAGACTGAGCCGGAGCGGCGCCCCGGTCAGCCGGGGCTGCGACGGTGGGGATCCACGACAGGCGGCAGCGGTGCCGGCGGCGAATGCGCCGGCCCGCCGGGCGCCGCGTCGTGGATCATCGGCCCCGCATCGCGCAAAGCCGGTGCCGGCGCGCCGTTGCCGGGCCCCGGTCGCGGCATGTCGGTGGGGTGCTCGGGGCCTGCGGGTATCGCGCCGGGGTGTGACAGCGCCACGACCTTCGGATGCCCCATATTGACCGTGGAAAAGGCGTCGCGATTGGCCTGCGCCGCGCGCATGACGGCGGTCTGGTCGGGTACCGGGGTGATATGCGCCCCGCGCCCCGCCGCCATCTGCGCGGGTGAGGGGCGGCCGATCGCGCCGCCCGGTCCGCCGGCATAGCTGACGCGGGTGTTGTTTACGACGGTCCGTGGTTTCAGGTCGATCGGCCGCGAATAGACCGCGTCGATGCCTGACATGCGCACGTTGGTCACCGCGTTGTTGTAGAAAAACCGTCCGCCGCGCCACGCACCACCATCATAGCCGTGGCCGTTGTAGCCATAACCATAGTTGATCCCGCCATACCAGCCGACCTTCGGCGCCCAGTATCCCGCGTGCCAGCGATAGCGCCCGGCGCTGTAGGCCCACCAACCCGGTGTCCACAACAGGCCAGCGCGCGGCGGCTGAACCCAGGTGCCCGGCACCCAGTAATAATCGCCCCACCAATCGTCCCACGCCCAATACCCCGGCGTCCAGATCGCGTTGGGCGCGGGCAGCGGCGGTTGTTGCATATAAGGCATGGGCGGCGGCGCGATCTGCACGCCGATATCGGTCTGCGCGGCGGCGACAGTGGTCAGCGCCAGCAAAGGCGCGGCGCAGAGCATACTGGCGGTGTGACGGATCGGCATCGCGAAGTCTCCCCATGCGACTTCGTGGTCCGGGCAGAGCCGACAAACCACGGCTGTTCTTCGCATCAGGGAATGTCCGAGGGCGCCACTTGTTCCGCCAATCCACCATCGCGGAGGCACCAGGGCTTGAAGCGCGGGGCGGGCCGTGAAAAAACGCCGGGCATGAATCGCCGTTTACCGCTCCGCGCGGCCGTGCTGCTGGCGGCCGTTGCCGCTTGTTTGTGCAGCCCTTTGGCGCACGCAGATGCGCCGGGCCCCTATTGGGCCTCGCTCCACACCTCCGAAGGCAAGAACGCCGCCCCGCCAGAGGTCAACATGCGCGTCGGGCCTGGGCGCGATTATCGCATCAACTGGGTCTACCATCGCCAGCATCTGCCTGTGAAAGTGCTGCGCGAGAGCGACGGCTGGCGGCTGATCGAGGATCAGGATCACGCCCGCGGCTGGGTGCTGACCCACTTCGTCAGCAAGCAGCGCTATGCCGTGGTGGTGGGTGAGGGCGCGGCGGAGAGCCATGCCAGCGCCGATGCGGGATCGAAGCTGAACTGGCGGCTGGACCCGGGGGTGATCGGCAAGCTTGGCGATTGCGCCGATGGCTGGTGCCAGTTGGACGTCGATGGGCGGGTCGGATTTGTCGAGCAGGGGCGGCTGTGGGGTGCCGGGGCGCCTTGAAGGTTTGAGGGCGAAGGGCGAGGGGCAAACCCCTCGCGCTCCCCGTTCCATTTTGCGTTGCGGGTTGATCCGGCGGAGCGTTCATCCGCGAAGCGGGATGATAAAGGCGGCTTCGCCGCATGGCGTTGCCTCGAGAGCGAGGCGCAACGCCGACAACGTTGGGGGAGCGCGAGGGGCGAGCCCCTCGCACCTGACCTGTTTCTGTTAAACCAGTTCCACCGCCAAAGCCGTCGCCTCACCCCCACCGATGCACAGCGAGGCCACGCCCTTGGTCAGCCCGCGCGCCTTCAGCGCCGCGATCAAAGTGACGATGATCCGCGAGCCGCTGGCGCCGATCGGGTGGCCCAATGCGGTGGCGCCGCCGTTGACGTTGACCTTCTCGTGCGGGATGCCGAGGTCGTGCATCGCGAACATCGCGACGCAGGCGAAGGCCTCGTTGACCTCGAACAGTTCGACCTCGTCGATCGACCAGCCGGCGCTGGCGAGCACTTTCTTGATCGCGCCAACCGGGGCTGTGGTGAACAGCTTGGGGTCGTGCGCGTGCGCGGCGAGGGCGACGATGCGCGCGATCGGCGTCAGGCCCTTGGCGGCTGCGGTGCTGCTGCGCGACAGCACCAGCGCGGCGGCGCCGTCCGAGATCGACGACGACGAGGCGGCGGTGATCGTGCCGTCCTTGGCGAAGGCGGGCTTCAGCGTCGGGATCTTGTCGGGGCGGCCTTTGCCGGGGGCCTCGTCGGTGTCGACGATCGTTTCGCCGGCGCGGGACTTGACGGTCACCGGGGCGATTTCGCCGACGAAGGCGCCGCTGGCGATCGCCGCCTTGGCGCGGGTCAGCGACTCGATCGAGAAGGCATCCTGCTGCTCGCGGGTCAGCTGGTAATCGTTGGCGGTGACCTGCGCGAAGGAGCCCATTGAGCCGCCCTCGTAGGCGTCTTCCAGGCCATCGAGAAACATGTGGTCATAGGCGGTGTCGTGCCCGGCGCGCGCGCCGGCGCGATGCTTCTTCAGCAGGTAGGGCGCGTTGGTCATGCTCTCCATGCCGCCGGCGATCACCACGTCGACCGATCCGGCGGCCAGTGCCTCGGCGCCCATGATCACGGTCTGCATGCCCGATCCGCAGACCTTGTTGACGGTCGTCGCCTGCACCGACTTGGGCAGGCCGGCCTTCAGCGCGGCCTGGCGCGCGGGCGCCTGGCCCAGGCCGGCGGGCAGGACGCAGCCCATGTAGATCCGGTCGATGTCATCGGCAGAAACGCCGGCGCGCTCGACCGCGGCCTTGACCGCAGTGGCGCCGAGTTGCGTCGCATCGACATCGGCCAGCGCCCCCTGCAAGCCGCCCATCGGCGTACGCGCGGCGGCCAGGATAACGATTGGATCTGCGGCGGAAAATTGGCCCATGCCCTGTTCCTTTCTGGAGTGTGTCGATGGCGGGGGGACGCGGCCCGGAGATAAGGGTGCAATGCGACAAAGACAAGTCGGGCCGCAGAGCATCGCCATTGCGGTGGCAATTGCCCCCCGTCCTAAAGTGCCACGGGTGGCGCGGATGGCCGATGCGCGCGATTTTACATGATTTCGCAAGCGTACCGCGCGGTTTGCAATCGAGCCCCACTTGCGCCATCCGCAAGGCCGGACTAGGGCGAATTGTGCCGTGCGGCATTGGCGAGTCTGACGGCCCGCTGAACGCAGGCGAAACCCGACACGACGTGGTGATGATCCGTCGCGGCGGCCAACGGAACGAGGGACGAACGACAGTGGTCGACCTTTCTCAATATCTGCCGATCCTCATCTTTCTCGTGATTGCGTTGGCGTTGTCTTCGCTGTTCGTGTTCCTGCCGATGGTGGTGGGCAAGCTGACCGGCGCCGACAAGCCCGACGCCGAGAAGCTCTCGGAATATGAGTGCGGGTTCCCCGCGTTCGAGGATCCGCGCAGTCAGTTTGACGTGCGCTTCTATCTGGTGGCGATCCTGTTCATCATCTTCGATCTGGAAGCGGCGTTCCTGTTTCCCTGGGCGGTCAGCCTGAAGCACACCGGGTGGACCGGCTGGGCAACGATGATGGTGTTCCTGGCCGAACTCGTGATCGGGTTCGTCTATGCGTGGAAGAAGGGAGCTTTGGACTGGGAATGAGCAACATCGTGACCCCCCCGGCGCTGACCCCCGCGCAACTCGCCCCGCTGGCGCCCGCCACCGGCATCCTGCCGCCCAATCAGGCGTTTTTCGATGACCTGAATGCCGAGGTTTCGGACAAGGGCTTCGTCGTCGCCTCGGTCGAGGATCTGATCCACTGGGCGCGCACCGGCTCGCTGTGGTGGATGACGTTCGGCCTGGCCTGCTGCGCGGTGGAGATGATCCACGCCAACATGCCGCGTTACGACATGGAGCGCTTTGGCGCCGCCCCGCGTGCCTCTCCGCGCCAGTCGGACGTGATGATCGTGGCCGGCACGCTGTGCAACAAGATGGCCCCGGCATTGCGCAAGGTCTATGACCAGATGTCGAACCCGAAGTACGTGATATCTATGGGATCGTGTGCCAACGGTGGCGGCTATTACCACTATTCGTATTCGGTGGTGCGCGGGTGCGATCGCATCGTGCCGGTGGACATTTATGTCCCCGGGTGCCCGCCGACCGCCGAGGCGCTGATTTATGGCGTCATGCAGTTGCAGCGGAAGATCCGCCGCGCCGGCACCATTGAACGCTAAGGGGAGCCTGACGTGACGGTGATTCACTCCGCCCCCAAGTTCGTGACGCCCGAGGGGCTGCGCGAAACGCTGGTTGCCGCGCTGGGCGATGTTGTCGTGGCCTCGCGCGAGGAACATGGCGAGGTCGTCATCAACGTGCAGCGCGCGGCGATTGCCGATGTGCTGCGCCAGTTGCGCGACGAGCACGATTACCAGCAGATGATGGAGATCGCCGGGGCCGATTACCCCGATCGGGCCGAACGGTTCGATGTGGTCTATATGCTGCTGTCGCTGACCAGGAACAGCCGCATCATCGTGAAAGTCACCGCCGCCGAGCATACGCCGGTGCCGACGATCACCGGGCTGTGGCCGAACGCCGGTTGGCTCGAGCGCGAAGTCTACGACATGTATGGCGTCGTCTTCGAGGGCAACCCGGACTTGCGCCGTATCCTCACCGACTATGGGTTCGAGGGGCATCCGTTCCGCAAGGACTTCCCGCTGACCGGCTATCAGGAACTGCGCTACTCGGAGGACGAGAAGCGGGTGGTTTATGAGCCGGTCAAGCTGGCACAGGATTTCCGCCAGTTCGACTTCATGAGCCCGTGGGAAGGCGCCGACTACGTGTTGCCGGGTGACGAGAAGGCGCCGCCGCCGGGCGCGCCGACGCCGGGCACGCCCAAGGCCACCGAAAAGCCGGCTGACACCGGTGCTGGCGCCGCCGCCAACGAGGCTGCGGCCAAGAAGACGGGAGAGGCCAAGTGAGCGGCTTCGTCATCGACAACGCGCCGACCACCGGCGACGAGTCCATCACCAACTACACCATCAACTTCGGCCCGCAGCACCCGGCGGCGCACGGCGTGTTGCGGCTGGTGATGGAACTGGACGGCGAGATCATCGAGCGGCTCGATCCGCACGTCGGCCTGCTGCATCGCGGCACCGAGAAGCTGATCGAGGCCAAGACCTATTTGCAGGCGCTGCCGTACTTCGACCGGCTCGACTATTGCTCGCCGCTGGCGATGGAGCACTCCTATGTGCTGGCCATCGAGAAGTTGCTCAATGTCGATGTGCCGTTGCGCGCGCAGTATCTGCGGGTGCTGTTTGCCGAATTGACGCGCATTTCCAACCACCTGATGAACATCGGTTCGCAGGTGATGGACGTCGGCGCGATGACGCCGATGCTGTGGTATTTCGAGCTGCGTGAGGACCTGATGGTCTTCTTCGAGCGGGCCTCGGGCGCGCGGATGCACTCGGCGTACTTCCGGCCGGGCGGCGTGCATCAGGACGTGCCGCTCAAGCTGCTGACCGACATTGCCGACTGGATCGAGGTGCGCTTCCCTCGGTTGTTCGACGATGCCTCGTCGCTGTGGATGGACAACCGCATCTTCAAGCAGCGCAACGTCGATATTGCCGTGGTGCCCAAGGAAGATGCGGTGCGCTGGGGCTTTTCGGGCCCGATGTTGCGCGGTTCGGGCGTCGCCTGGGATCTCCGCAAGAGCCAGCCCTATGACGTTTATGACCGCATGGACTTCGACATCCCGGTGGGCGTGCATGGCGATTGCTATGACCGCATGATGGTGCGCGTCGAGGAGTGCCGTCAGTCGGCGCGGATCATCAAGCAGTGCCTGCGTGAGATGCCCGAAGGCCCGGTCCACACCAAGGACCGCAAGGTCGCCCCGCCGCTGCGTGGCGAGATGAAGACCTCGATGGAGAGCCTCATCCACCACTTCAAGCTCTATACCGAGGGCTTCCACGTCCCCGCCGGCGAGGTCTACGTGGCGACGGAAAGCCCCAAGGGCGAGTTCGGCGTCTATCTGGTCAGCGACGGCTCGAACAAGCCGTATCGTTGCAAGATCCGCCCGACCGCGTTCAGCCACTTGCAGGCGATGGACTGGATGAGCCGTGGGCACATGTTGCCCGACGCGACCGCCATCCTGGGCGCGATCGACGTGGTGTTCGGCGAGTGCGACCGTTGAGGGTGCCGGTACCAACGGTGAAGCCGGGGCAGGAGCTATCGTTGCTCGCCTGCGTGACCGGGCTGGCGCTGCTGGCCTGCTGGTTGGCGCTGTGGCTGGTGCATGCGGCGATCCCGCAGCAACTGCCGCTGCTGATCGCCGCCGTGGGTGGGTTCGAGCTGTCGATGGCCGGCTACGCGCTGGTCCGCCGGCTGCGGGAGGCGCGGCGATGAGCCGCGTTGATACCACGCGCGCGATGATCGCCGCCTATAATGCTCAGGATGCCGACAGTTACGTCGCCTACATGACCGAGACCGCCTGCGAGGCGGGCTATCGCGGTGATGTGGTGCGTGACGGTCGCGAGGGTACGCGCGAGGGCCTCAAGGCGATCTTCGCCAAGTGGCCGCACAACCGCGCCGAGATCGTTCATGCCGAGGAGATCGGCAACTTCGTGGTGATGCGCGAACATGTGGTGCGTGGCGCCGCGACCGACGGGTCGCCGCTGGTCGACCCCTTCGACGTGATTGCTGTCTACACTTTCGAGGGCGCGCATGTCGCCCGCGTGGAGTTCATCCGCTAATGGCCGACCGTCATCTCGAACCCGATACCCCCGAACTGCGCGCCCGCTGGGGCAGCTTCCAGTGGACGGCGGAGAATGCCGAGAAGGCGAAAGAGGTCCTCTCCCGCTACCCCGAGGGGCGCGAGCGTTCCGCGGTGATGCCGCTGCTCGATCTGGCTCAGCGGCAGGTCGGGGCGGAGACCAGCACGCAAGGCTGGTTGCCGATCCCGGTGATGGAATATGTCGCCACCTATCTCGGCATGCCGATCGTGCGCGTGGTCGAGGTGGCGACGTTCTACACGATGTACAACCTCGTGCCGGTGGGTAAGTTCCACGTGCAGGTCTGCGGCACGACGCCGTGCATGCTGCGCGGTTCGGATGACATCATCGCCGCCTGCGCCAAGCGCGGCATGGCCGCCGGCCACATCAGCGCCGATGGCCTGTGGAGCTTTACCGAGGTGGAGTGCATGGGCAATTGCTCGTCCGCGCCGATGGTGCAGATCAACGACGACAACTATGAAGACCTGACGGCGGAGCGTCTGGATGTTGTGCTCGATGCGCTGGCGCGCGGCGAGACGCCCAAGACCGGCACGCAGGAGCCGGGTCGTCATACCGTCGAGCCGGCGGGGGCGCTGTCGTCGCTGACGGCGATGGTTTCCGAAAACCACGATTATCGCGGGGAGTGGTGAGCCATGCTTGCTGATAAGGACCGCATTTTCACCAATCTTTATGGCTATCAGCCATGGAACCTGCCCGCTGCCCAGGCGCGTGGCGATTGGGATAATACCAAGGCGCTGCTGGAAAAAGGCCGTGATGGCATCATCCAGGAGATGAAGGATTCGGGCCTGCGCGGCCGTGGCGGTGCGGGTTTCCCCACCGGCATGAAGTGGTCGTTCATGCCCAAGGAATCGAAGGACGGGCGTCCGTCGTTCCTGGTGATCAACGCCGATGAATCCGAGCCGGGTTCGTGCAAGGATCGCGAGATCCTGCGACATGATCCGCACAAGCTGATCGAGGGCGCGCTGGTTGCGGGTTTCGCGATGGGTGCGCGCGCGGCCTATATCTACATTCGCGGCGAATATATCCGCGAGGCCGAGACGATGTTCGCGGCGGTGCGCGAGGCTTATGATGCCGGGCTGATCGGTAAGAACGCCTGCGGGTCGGGGTACGACTACGATGTGTTCGTGCATCGCGGCGCCGGCGCTTACATCTGCGGCGAAGAGACCGCGATGATCGAGAGCCTGGAGGGCAAGAAGGGCCAGCCCCGGCTGAAGCCGCCGTTCCCTGCCGGTGCCGGCCTTTATGGCTGCCCGACGACGGTGAACAATGTGGAGAGCATTGCCGTTGCGCCGACGATCTTGCGGCGCGGGGCGGGATGGTTTGCCTCGTTCGGGCGCGAGAACAACAAGGGCACCAAGCTCTTCCAGATCAGCGGCCACGTGAACAAGCCCTGCGTCGTCGAAGAGGCGATGTCGATCCCGTTCAGCGAGCTGATCGAGAAGCACTGCGGCGGCATTCGCGGCGGCAAGGACAACCTGCTGGCGGTGATCCCCGGCGGGTCGTCGGTGCCGCTGGTGCCTGCTGCGGAGATCTGGGACGCGCCGATGGACTTTGACGGTCTGCGCGCGGTCGGCTCGGGCCTCGGCACGGCCGCCGTGATCGTGATGGACAAGTCCACCGACATCGTCCGCGCGATCAGCCGGCTGTCGTACTTCTACAAGCACGAGTCCTGCGGCCAGTGCACGCCGTGCCGTGAGGGCACCGGCTGGATGTGGCGCGTGATGGAGCGTCTGCGCACCGGCGATGCGGCGGTCGAGGAAATCGACATGTTGCAGCAGGTGACGAAGCAGGTGGAGGGCCACACGATCTGCGCGCTGGGCGATGCCGCGGCGTGGCCGATCCAAGGCCTGATCAAGCACTTCCGCCCCGAGATCGAGCGGCGCATTGCTGCGCGGGGCGGGCTGGCAGAGGCGGCAGAGTGATGCGGGCCGAGGCTTTGGTACGGCGATCGCCCGCAGCGTTCGTTTTGCTGACAGTAATTGATCTGGCCCATCGGCTGGCTGGGCTTTATCATGCTCTCAACATGAGTGTTGGTGACTTCGCTCATGCTGATGCGAGTGCGACTCATCAATTAAATTACCTTATGGTCATGCAGGCGATTGCGGGCATGATCAGTTCCTTCACTTGGCTGGCCTTCGCGATTGTTATCGAAATCATGTTGGCCATTCACGACCGTTTGCAGGTGACTAATGCCTAAAGTCAAAGTTGATGGCATCGAAATCGAAGTGCCTGCGGGCGCGACGGTGCTCCAAGCCTGCGAACTGGCGGGGAAGGAAATCCCGCGCTTCTGCTATCACGAGCGGCTGAGCATTGCCGGCAACTGCCGCATGTGTCTGGTCGAGGTGAAGCCCGGGCCGCCCAAGCCGCAGGCAAGCTGCGCGCTGCCCGCCGCCGACAATCAGGAGATCCGCACGGACTCCGAGATGGTCAAGAAGGCGCGCGAGGGGGTTATGGAGTTTCTCCTCATCAACCACCCGCTCGATTGCCCGATTTGCGATCAGGGCGGCGAGTGCGACTTGCAGGACCAGTCGGTGGCCTATGGCCGTGGCGGTTCGCGGTACCACGAGCACAAGCGCGCGGTGACCGAGAAGTACATGGGGCCGCTCATCAAGACGACGATGACGCGCTGCATCCACTGCACCCGCTGCGTGCGGTTCTCGGAAGAGATCGCTGGCGTGGACGAAATCGGCGCGTTCTATCGCGGCGAGGCGATGCAGATCACGACTTATCTGGAAAAGGCGGCCCGCCACGAGCTGTCGGCCAACGTGATCGACTTGTGCCCGGTCGGCGCGCTGACCTCGCGGCCTTATGCCTTCGAGGCGCGTCCTTGGGAGCTGAAGAAGACGCTGTCGATCGACGTGTCGGACGCGGTGGGCTCGAACATCCGCCTCGACAGTCGCGGGCGCGAGGTGCTGCGCATCCTGCCGCGCATCAACGATGACGTGAACGAGGAATGGCTGAGCGACAAGGGCCGCTATCAGGTTGACGGGCTGACCAAGCGCCGGTTGGACCGCGTGTGGGTGCGCGCCGATGGCAAGCTGCGCCCCGCGACATGGACCGAGGCGTTCGAGGTGATCGGGCGGGCCAATCCGGGTGCGTCGATCGCGGCGATTGCCGGCGATCTGGTCGATGCCGAGACGATGTTTGCGGCCAAGGCCTTGCTGGGCGCGCTGGGGTCGTCGCTGCTCGAAGGGCGGCAGACGGGGCTGGCTTATGACGTTAGCAATCTGGCGGCGGTGAACTTCAACTCGACGTTCAACGGCATCGAGACGGCGGACGCGATCCTGATCGTGGGCAGCCACGTTCGCTGGGAAGCGCCGCTGGTCAACACCCGCATCCGCAAGGCGGTGAAGCGCGGGGCCAAGGTGTTCATCATCGGGCCGGCGTGGGATCCGACCTATCCGGCGGAGTTCATCGGCGCGGATGCCGGCGTGCTGGGCAACTTGCCGGCGCATGTCTGGGACGCGCTATCAGCGGCGAAGCGCCCGGCGGTGATCGTCGGCGGGCCGGGGCTGGCGAAGGGGGCTTTGGCCCCGGCGCTGGCGATTTCGGGCCAACTGGGTCTGGTGCGGACGCTGGAAGATGGCTCGCATTGGAAGGGCTTCAATGTGCTGCACATGGCGGCGAGCCGGATGGCGGGGCTGATGCTCGGTTATGCGCAGGTCGGCGGGATCGCCGATCTGGTGGCTGCGGCCCCCAAGGTGTTGCTGTCGCTGGGCGCGGACGAGGTGGATTACACCAGGTTTGCCAACAGCTTCGTTGTCTATATCGGCCACCATGGCGACAAGGGCGCGCATGCGGCGGACGTGATCCTGCCCGCGGCGGCTTTCACCGAGAAGGCGGGCACTTACGTCAACACCGAGGGCCGCGTGCAGTTCGCCGACAAGGCTGTGTTCGCGCCCGGCGATGCGCGTGAGGATTGGACGATCCTGCGCGCGCTGGCCGATTCCTTGGGCGTGACGGTGGGCTTTGACAGCTTTGACGAGCTGCGTGCGGCGATGATCGCGGCGGTGCCGGCGCTGGGCGTCGAGGGGCTGGCCGATTACGGCGCGTTGCCGGCAGTGGGCGATGCCTCGGCGCCGGCCTCGGGCGAGATTGCCTATGCCATCAAGGACTTCTACCTTACCAACCCGATTGCGCGGGCGAGCGCGACGATGCAGCAATGCTCGGCCGAGCTGCTGCACGGCGCCAACCGCCAAGCGGAGGCCGCGGAATGACCCTTTTTCCACATACCCCGATGGAACTGATGGTCTCGGCCGGCATGGCGCCGGCCTGGGCATGGTTCATCGCCACGATCATCTCGATCCTGCTGATCGCGCTGCCGGTGATGCTGGCGGTGGCGATGGTCATTTACGTCGATCGCAAGATCTGGGCGGCGATGGCGCTGCGGCGCGGGCCGAACGTGGTGGGGCCGTTTGGTCTGCTCCAGTCGTTCGCAGACGGTCTGAAGGTTTTTTTGCAGGAAACCATCGTTCCCTCCGCCGCGAACAAGGGCATCTTCCTGATCGGGCCGATTGTGACCTTTACGGTCGCGCTGCTGGCCTGGGCGGTGATCCCGTTCAACTCGGGCGCGATTTTGGCGAATATCAACGTCGGGCTGCTGTATATTCTCGCGATCTCGTCGCTGGGGGTTTACGGCACGATCATGGCGGGCTGGGCCTCGAACTCGAAGTATCCGTTCTTTTCGGCGATGCGCGCTTCGGCCCAGATGATCTCGTATGAGGTCTCGATCGGCTTCATCCTGATCTGCGTGGTGCTGTGGTCGGGTTCGTTCAACATGAACACCATCGTGTTGGCGCAGAAGGGGCATGGCCTCGGTTGGAGCACCGGTTTTGGCGTGATCAACGCTTTTGCCGCGAACATTCTGTTGTTCCCCATCTGGGTGATGTTCACGATTTCGGCGCTGGCCGAGACGCAGCGCGCGCCGTTCGACATTACCGAGGCGGAATCGGAACTCGTCGCCGGGTATCAGACTGAATATTCGTCGATGGCCTTCGCGCTGTTCTGGCTGGGCGAGTACGGCAACGTGCTGTTGATGTCGGCGCTGAACGCGACGCTGTTCTGGGGCGGGTATCTGCCGCCGCTGGAGATTGCGGCGCTGTATATCGTGCCGGGCTGGATCTGGTTGATCCTCAAGATTTCATTCGGTTTCTTCGTGTTCAGTTGGGTTAAGGCGACCGTTCCCCGGTACCGCTATGACCAACTGATGCGGCTGGGTTGGAAGATTTTTCTGCCCGTCTCGCTGCTGTTCGTGTTCGTCGTCAGCGGCTACCTCATGGCAACGGGGCATTTCGCATGAGTGTCGGTCAGCTCGTCAGGAGCTTCACCCTCTGGGAATTCGTGAAGGCGCACACGCTCACCTTGAAGTATTTCTTCAAGGAAAAGGCGACGGTGAACTATCCCTTCGAGAAGAACCCGCTGTCCCCGCGTTTTCGTGGCGAACATGCGCTGCGCCGCTATCCGAACGGGGAAGAGCGCTGTATCGCCTGCAAGCTGTGCGAGGCGGTGTGCCCGGCGCAGGCGATCACCATCGAGGCCGAACCGCGCGATGACGGCAGCCGCCGCACCACGCGTTACGACATCGATATGACCAAGTGCATCTTCTGCGGCTTCTGCCAGGAAGCCTGCCCGGTGGATGCGATCGTCGAAGGGCCGAACTTCGAATACGCGACCGAAACGCGCGAAGAGCTGCTCTATGACAAGACCAAGCTGCTGGCCAACGGCGACAAGTGGGAGCGCGCGCTCGCTGCCAATCTTGAAGCCGATGCACCGTACCGGTAGGAGGCGCGCCGCAAGGCTCGGAAAACTGATATGATACAAGCCATTGCCTTCTATCTCTTCGCCGTGCTGATGCTCGCATCGGGCACCGCGACGATCCTCGCGAAGAACCCGGTGCACTCGGTGCTCTGGCTGATCCTCGCGTTCTTCAATGCTGCGGGGCTGATGGTCCTGGTCGGGGCCGAGTTCATCGCGATGCTGCTGGTCATCGTCTATGTCGGCGCGGTCGCGGTGCTGTTCCTCTTCGTGGTGATGATGCTCGACATCGATTTCGCCACCTTGCGCGCCGGGTTCATGAAGAACGCGCCGTTGGGTCTGGCGGTTGCGGTGTTGCTGTTCGTCGAGCTGTTCGCCGGCCTGATCGCGCTGAGCCGTGGGGTGATCACCCTGGGCACCGCCGATGGCACCTCGGTGGCGCCGACCGGCACCAGCAATATCGAGGCGATCGGCGCGCTGCTCTACAGCCGCTATCTGTTCCAGTTCGAGGCGGCGGGGTTGATCCTGCTGGTTGCGATGGTCGGGGCGATCGTGCTGACGCACCGCAAGCGTGGCGGGGTCCGCATTCAGAACATCTCGCAACAGGTCGCGCGCCGGCCTGATGAAGCAACGGTCAACACCAAGCCCGATGTGGGCGCAGGCGTGAGGCTCTAAGGGGGCGACGATGATCGGTATCGAACACTACGTCGTGGTCAGCGCGATCCTCTTCGTGCTTGGCGTTCTCGGCATTTTCCTCAACCGCAAGAACATCATCATCATCCTGATGGCGATCGAGCTCATCCTGCTCGCGGTGAACATCAATCTGGTCGCGTTCAGCGCCTTCCTCCACGACCTCGCGGGTCAGATCTTCGCGATGTTCGTGCTGACGGTGGCGGCGGGCGAGGCGGCGATCGGTCTTGCGATCCTTGTCATCTACTTCCGCGATCGCGGCACCATTGCTGTCGACGACAGCAACCACATGAAGGGGTAAGGTTACCGTGCATCCGATCCTCTTTATCGTGTTCCTGCCGCTGCTGGCGGCGATCATCGCCGGCCTGGGCAATAAGGCGCTGGGCAAGATCCCCGCCAAGGTGGTCACCACCGGCGCGCTGTTCGTTGCCTGCGGCCTGTCGTGGCCGATCTTCATCTCGTTCCTCGCCGGCCATGCGCAGGCGAGCGTGATCCCGGTGCTCCAATGGGTGCATTCGGGCGATCTCAGCTTCAATTGGGAGCTGCGGGTTGATACGCTCACGGCGACCATGCTGGTGGTGGTGACGTCGGTTTCGGCGCTCGTCCACCTGTACTCTTGGGGCTATATGGACGAGGAGCCGGATCAGCCGCGCTTCTTCGCCTATCTCTCGCTGTTCACGTTTGCGATGTTGATGCTGGTGACGGCCAACAACCTTGTGCAGATGTTCTTCGGCTGGGAGGGCGTGGGTCTCGCCTCGTACCTGCTGATCGGTTTCTGGTTCCAGAAGCCTTCGGCCTGTGCGGCGGCGATCAAGGCGTTTGTGGTCAACCGCGTGGGCGACCTCGGCTTCATGCTCGGCATCTTCGGTGTCTATCTGGTGTTCGGCACTGTCGATATCCCGACGATCCTGCACATGGTGCCGGGCATGGCGGGCCATACGATCGGCTTCCTGGGCCAGCGGTTCGACACGATCACGATCCTGTGCATTCTGCTGTTCATCGGCGCGATGGGCAAGTCGGCGCAACTGGGCCTGCACACATGGTTGCCCGACGCGATGGAAGGCCCGACCCCGGTGTCGGCGCTGATCCATGCGGCGACGATGGTGACCGCGGGTGTGTTCATGGTCTGCCGGCTCTCTCCGCTGTTCCATGCCAGCCCGGTGGCCAGCGATATCGTGACTGTTGTGGGTGCCGCGACCTGCTTCTTCGCCGCCACTGTCGGCACGACGCAGTGGGATATCAAGCGCGTGATTGCCTATTCGACCTGTTCGCAGCTTGGGTACATGTTCTTCGCGGCGGGCTCGGGTGCTTATGGCGCGGCGATGTTCCACTTGTTCACTCACGCATTTTTCAAGGCGCTGCTGTTCCTTGGCGCCGGTTCGGTGATCCATGCCATGCATCACGAGCAGGACATGCGCTGCTACGGCGGTCTTTGGAAGAAGATCCCCTGGACCTTCGGTGGGATGCTGATGGGGACGTTGGCGATCACCGGTGTGGGTATTGCCGAAATCGGCGGTTTTGCGGGCTTCTACTCGAAGGACGCGATCATCGAGGCGGCCTTCGCCCATGGCACCGGCTATAGCCAGGTGGCCAGCATCACCGGCATCATCGCCGCGCTGCTGACCAGCTTTTACTCGTGGCGGTTGGTGTTCCTGACCTTCTTCGGCACGCCGCGCTGGGTCAACTCGGAGCATATTCAACATGCCGCGCATGACGCGCACGGGCATGACGATCATGCCCATGACGATCACGGCCATCACCACGCGCACCACGGCATCCCCGAGGATTTCTATGCGGGGCAGGGCACCTTGGGCTATCACCCGCATGAAAGCCCGTGGAACATGCGTCTGCCGCTGGTGATCCTGTCGGTGGGTGCGGTGTTCGCCGGTGCGGTGTTCCACAAGTACTTCGTGGGCATCGAGACGGGTGGCGATTTCTGGGCGCAGTCGACGCTCTACTTCGATCGCGACCTGTTCGAGGCGGCCGAGCATATCCCGCTCTACATCAAGTGGGCGCCGTTCACGGTGATGCTGATCGGTCTGTTGACGGCTTACGTGTGCTATCTCGCCAAGCCGAAGATCCCGGCCGCTTTCGTCCGCCAGTTCAGCGCGTTGCATGCCTTTGTGTACAACAAGTGGTACTTCGATGAGCTCTACAATCTGATCTTCGTGAAGCCCGCCTTCGCGGTTGGCCGGTTCTTCTGGCAGGTGGGTGATGTCAACATCATCGATCGCTTCGGGCCCAACGGCGCGGCGTGGATCGTCGCCAAGAGTTCGGCCGGCGCCAAGCGCCTGCAGACGGGTTATCTGACGAGTTATGCGCTGGTGATGCTGCTGGGGCTTGTGGCAGCGGTCACCTGGGCAATGGGGCAAATGTGATGAACGGATTTCCGCTGCTTTCGCTCATGCTGGCGATCCCGTTTGTCGGGTGCCTTGCCAGCCTGTTCGTCGATGGCCGTACCGCGCGCTGGGTGGCGCTCGGGGCGACGCTGATCGATTTCGCGCTCGGCATCGTGTTGTGGAACCAGTACCAGATCGGTGGGCCGCAGTGGCAGTTCACCGAGAAGGTGCCGGTGTTCGCCGGGTTCAACTGGGCGCTGGGGATCGATGGCATCGCGCTGGTGCTGATCGAACTCAGCGTGTTTCTGATGCCGATCTGCATCCTGGCGAGCTGGGAAGCGATCGAGAAGCGCGTGCCCGAATATATGGCCGCGTTTCTGCTGATGGAAACGCTGATGATCGGCGTGTTCTCGGCGCAGGATCTGTTCCTGTTCTACATCATGTTCGAGGCCGGCCTGATCCCGATGTATCTGATCATCGGCATCTGGGGCGGGCAGAACCGGATCTACGCCAGCTACAAGTTCTTCCTCTACACGCTGCTCGGATCGGTGCTGATGCTGATCGCGATGCTGTGGATGGTGAACCAGGCCGGCACAACTGATATCCCGACGTTGATGGCGTACAACTTCCCGGTGTCCGCGCAGAAGTGGCTTTGGCTTGCGTTCTTCGCCAGCTTTGCGGTGAAGATGCCGATGTGGCCGGTCCACACCTGGCTGCCAGACGCGCACGTGCAGGCGCCGACCGCAGGTTCGGTCATCCTCGCCGGCGTGCTGTTGAAGATGGGTGGTTATGGCTTCATCCGCTTCTCGTTGCCGATGTTCCCCGAGGCCAGCGCCTATTTCGCGCCGCTGATGTGGGGGCTGGCGATGGTGGCGGTGGTTTATACTTCGCTGGTCGCGCTGGTGCAGCACGACATGAAGAAACTGATTGCCTATTCGTCGGTCGCGCACATGGCGATCGTGATCATCGGTCTGTTTGCCTTCAACCGTCAGGGGCTCGAGGGCTCGATGGTGGTGATGCTCAGCCATGGTCTGGTTTCGGGCGCGCTGTTCCTTTGCGTGGGCGTGGTCTACGACCGGCTGCACACGCGTGAGATCGGCCGTTACGGCGGTCTTGCCATCAACATGCCGCAGTATGCGCTGTTCTTCATGCTGTTCACGATGGCCTCGGTCGGTCTGCCGGGCACCAGCGGTTTCGTCGGGGAGTTCCTGTCGATGCTGGGCGTCTATCAGGTCTCGACCTGGACGGCGCTGATCTCGGCCACCGGCATCATCCTCGGCGCGGCGTATATGCTGTACCTCTATCGCCGGGTGGTGTTTGGGGCGCAGAAGAATGCCGATGCCGCCGCGATGCCCGATCTCTCGGTGCGTGAGTGGGGGATGTTGGCGGCGATCGCGATCCCGACGCTGTGGATGGGTGTGTACCCGGAGACGTTCATCGCGCCATTCCGCGCCGATATCGCCACGCTGGACGCGCGTCTGGCGTCTGCCAAGCCCGCGAGCGACTCGGGGCTGACGAAAAGTGGGGCGCAAGTTGCGCTCGCGGGCCGAACGACGGCCGAGGGGAGTGCGCACTGATGGGTTGGCTGGTTTCGCTGCGGCTGCTCGCCGCTGAGGACGTGCTGAGCCTGTTGGGGCTCGTTCTGTTGATGATCTGCGCCTGGGGCGGTGACGCCAAGGCGCGGTTGGTGACCTGGCTGGCGGTGTTGGGGCTGGTGGTGGCGGCGGTGCTTTCCGCGCCGGCGCTGACCAATGGCATCAGCGGTGCCGATGCGAGTGCCTTCTACGGCCAGTATAGCGCCGATGGCTTTGCCGCCTTCGCCAAAGTGCTGATCTATGGCGCGGCGGCGGTGTCGTTGCTGGTGGCGCCCGGGTTCTTCGAGCGGGCCGGTTCCTACCGCGCCGAATATCCGCTGATCGTGGTGTTTGCGGCGATCGGCATGGGGCTGATGGTTTCGGCCACCAACCTGCTGACGCTCTACATCGGTTTGGAGCTGAACTCGCTGTCGGCCTATGTGCTGGCCTCGATGCTGCGCACCGACCAGCGCTCGGCCGAGGCGGGCCTCAAGTACTTCGTGCTGGGTGCGCTGGCCTCGGGCATCCTGCTCTATGGCATCAGCCTGACCTATGGCTTCACCGGCAGCCTCGATTTCGCGACGATCCGCACGGTGCTGTCCAGCGGCGTGAGCCATGGGGCGCTGTTCGGCATCGTGTTCATGCTCGCTGGGCTGGCGTTCAAGATCAGCGCTGTGCCGTTCCATATGTGGACGCCCGACGTTTATGAAGGTGCGCCGACGCCGGTGACGACGCTGTTCGCCACCGCGCCCAAGGTCGCGGCGATGGCCTTGCTGATGCGCGTGACGCTGTTCGCTTTCGGCAGCCAGCCACATGTCTGGCAGCAGATCGTGATCTTCGTCGCGCTCGTCTCGATCATCTGGGGGGCGCTGGGGGCCATCGGTCAGGGCAATATCAAGCGCCTGATGGCTTACTCGTCGATCAACAACGTCGGCTTCATCCTGATCGGTCTGGCGGCGGCAACGCCGGCGGGGGCTTCGGCGATGCTGGTCTATCTGGCGATCTACGTGGTGATGTCGGTCGGCGGTTTCGTCGCGATCCTGATGCTGCGCGATGCCGAGGGCCGCGCTGTCGAGAAGATCGCCGACATCGCCGGGCTCTCGCGCAGCCATCCGCTGGTCGCGGCGGGCCTTGCCATGGTGATGTTCAGCCTCGCGGGCATTCCGCCGCTGTTCGGCTTCTGGGGCAAGTTCGTGGTGTTCCAGGCGGCGGTTTCGGCCGGGTTGCTGTGGGTCGCGGTGGTTGGCATCGCCGCCAGCGTGATCGGCGCGTTCTACTACCTCAAGGTTGTCAAGGTCATGTACTTTGACGAACCGGCTGGTGTGGTCACGGGCAGCAGTGATCTGGTGCTCAAGGTGCTGTTGGTCGCTTCGGGGCTGATGATTTCGCCGCTCGGCTATCTGGCGACGCGCTGGCTCGGCGGCATGGCCAATATCGCTGCGGTGGCGCTGTTCCACGCCGCCTGATACCATGATCGAGCGGGTTGCCGAAACCGGCTCGACCAACGGCGATCTGCTTGCGCGTCTGGCCGGGGGTACGGCGGTGGCCGAGGGCCATTGGCTGGTCGCCGACCGGCAAGCGCAGGGGCGTGGTCGGCTTGGCCGGGCGTGGTCCGATGGCGCGGGCAATTTTATGGGGTCGACGGTGGTCCACCTAGGGCCCGGCGATCCGCCCGCCGGGAGCCTCGCGCTGGCCATCGGGCTTGCGCTGGCCGAGGCGGTGGCGCCATGGGTGCCGGCGCCCGCGCATCCGCTGCTCAAGTGGCCCAACGATGTGATGATCGGCACCGCCAAGCTGGCCGGCATCCTGCTCGAACGGGTCGGGGATGCGGTGGTGGTCGGCGTCGGCGTCAATCTGGTCGCCGCGCCGGAGATCGCCGGGCGCGCGACCGTTGCGTTGACCCAGTTTGGCCCGGCACCCGATCGCGATGATTTCGCCGCGACGCTCGCTGCGGCGGTGGCGGCCGAGGTTCAGCGCTGGCGGGCCTATGGTTTGGGGCCGCAGATCGCGCGCTGGTCGGCGGCGGCGCACCCGGTGGGAACGCCTCTGACGGTCAGCCAGCCGGGTGGTGCCGCACCGATCTCGGGCTGGTTCGCCGGTTTGGCCGAGGATGGTGCGCTGCGGCTTGCCATGGCCGACGGGAGCGCCCACACCATCCACGCCGGCGATATTTCGTTCGGTTGAAACACGGCGACGGGAGAGGACGCGCCATGCTGCTGGCCATCGATGTGGGCAACACCAATGTCGTCTGCGCACTGTTCGAAGGCAGCGGCGCGGCGCGGCGTATTCGCGCGCGCTGGCGCATTGCCACCGATCCGCGCCGCACGGCCGACGAATATGCCGTCTGGCTGATGCAGTTGCTGGCGATCGAGGGCATCGAACGCGCGGCCGTGACCAGCATGATCATCTCGACCGTGGTGCCGCGCGCGCTGCACAACCTGCAACTGCTGGCCGACAAGTACTTCCGTGTCACCGCGCTGGTCGCGGGGCAGGGGGCGGCCGAATGGCCGCTGGAGATCGACGTCGACGAGCCGCGCTCGCTGGGCGCGGACCGGGCGGTGAACGCCATCGGCGCGCACGCCAAGTACCCGGGCGACCTGATCGTCATTGACTTCGGGACCGCGACCACGATCGACGCGATCGATTTCAACGGCGCTTACAAAGGCGGCATTATCGCGCCGGGGATCAACCTCTCGCTCGATGCCCTGGTGGGCAACACCGCCAAGCTGCCGCGCATCGCCATTACCGAGCCTGCCTCCGCCAGCGTGATCGGCACCAACACCGAAGATCAGATGCTGATCGGCATCTATTGGGGCTATGTGGCGATGATGGAGGGGTTGATCGCCCGCATGCGCGCCCAGATCGGCCGGCCGGTAACGGTGGTGGCCACGGGCGGGCTGGCGGTGCTGTTCAACCGCTGTGCCGGGCTGTTCGATGCGGTCGATGCCGATCTCACCCTTGACGGCATGGCCATCCTGGCCGAACGCGCCAGTCTTTGACGAAACAGTTACATACCAAGGAATCCGTGTTGGCCAAAGACGATCTCAATCCCGGTGACGAATTGCTGTTCTGCGCGCTCGGGGGGTCGGGCGAAATCGGGATGAATGTCAATCTCTACGGCTGCCGTGGCCAGTGGCTGATGGTCGATCTCGGCATGAGCTTTGGCGCGGCCGAGTATCCCGGCACCGAGTTGATCTTCGCCGATCTGGATTTTATCGAGGAGCGGCGCGACAAGCTGCTCGGCGTGGTGCTGACCCACGCGCACGAGGATCACATCGGCGCGGTGCCCTATTTTGCGCTCGATCTGGGCGTGCCGCTCTATGCGACGCCGTTCACCGCCAAGCTGGTCATGGCCAAGCTGGAGGAGGCGGGCATTGCCAACGAGGTCGAACTGATCGTGGTCGAGGACGAGGACTCGTTCCAGCTCGGTGCGTTTTCGATCCGTTACGTGCCACTGGCGCACTCGATCGCCGAGGGCAATGCGCTGGTGATCGAGACGCCGCATGGCCGCATTTTCCACACTGGCGACTGGAAGCTGGACGACGAGCCGCTGGTTGGCGAACCGGCGACGCCGGCCGAACTGACCGCGATCGGTGACGAAGGCGTGTTGGCGCTGGTCTGCGATTCGACCAATGTGTTCAATCCGGAGGCTTCGGGCTCGGAAGGCGATGTTGCGCGCGGGCTGCTCGCCGAAGTCGAGAAGCACAAGGGCCGGCGGGTGCTGGTCACCACGTTTGCCTCGAACGTCGCGCGGTTGCAGACGCTGGGCGAGGTCGCCAAGGCGACCAACCGGCGGCTCTGCGTCGCCGGGCGGTCGCTGGACCGCATCATTGGTGTGGCCAAGGCGTGCGGCTATCTGGCCGAGATGCCCGATATTGTCGACATGGACAGTGCGATGGACCTGCCGCGCGGCGAGGTGCTGATCCTTGCCACCGGCGGGCAGGGCGAGCCGCGCGCCGCGCTCAGCCGCATCGCCGAGCAGAGCCATCCGATCTCGCTGGAAAGCGGCGATGTCGTGCTGTTTTCCAGCCGCCAGATCCCCGGCAACGAGATCGCCATCGGCCGGATCCAGAACACGCTCGCCCAGCGCGGCATCCGCATCGTCACCGACCGGCAGAGTGAGATCCACGTCTCCGGCCACCCCGGCCGGCCCGAACTGGAGGCGCTGTATGGCTGGATCCGGCCCAAGATCCTCGTCCCCGTCCACGGCGAGGTCCGTCACATGCGCGAGCAGGCGCGCCTTGGCCGTGCCCGTGGCATTCCCCAGGCGGTGGACCAGAAGAACGGCGACTTGGTGCGCCTGGCCCCTGGCAAGCCGGGCAAGATCGCCGAAGTGCGCAACGGCCGGCTGATCCTCGATGGCGACATCATCTCGCCCGCCGAGGGCCCGGCGATGGTCATGCGCCGCCGTCTGGCCCACAACGGGATGGTGATGGTGGCGCTCGGCGGCAAGGGTAAGGTCCGCGTCGAGGCGCTGGGGCTGCCACTGGTCGAGGATTATGACGCCTTCGTCCGCGAGGCCGAGGCCGATGTGCACGCCGCCATCGCCAAGCTGCGCGGCGGGGCGCGGCGCGATCCCGATGCCGTCTCCGAAGCGGCGCGCCTTGCCGCCCGGCGCGCGGCCACCCGCTGGTCCGGGAAGAAACCGCAGGTCAAGGTCGTCGATCTGGAAGCGGAACGATAAGGAGATGGGGCGGTGAGACCGTTCTCGATCGTCGCGATCTACATCCTGTTCTGGGTGGTTGCGGCGTTCCTGGTCCTGCCCTTCGGTATCCGCACGCACCACGATGAGGACAACGCCGCGCTGAACCCCGGTGAGGCGCAAAGCGCGCCGGTGAATTTCCGCCCCGGGCGCGTGGCTTTGCGCGCGACGGTGCTGGCAACGGTGGGGTTCGGGTTGTTCTACGCCAATTGGCAGAATGGCTGGGTGACGCTGGATATGCTCAGTCTGGTGCATCCGCCGGCAGAGTTTTTGGCGTCGTCCAAGGGGTAAAAGGCGAATGCGAGGGACACGTCCCTCGCGCTCCCTGATCCTGCCCACGTTGTGCTGGCACTGCTTGCGCTGTGCCATGCCGCCAAGCGGCTATGTAGCCTGCGGCGCCGGCCACATGGCGCAACGCGGCAATAACCCACCCACCTCGACACGGTTGAGGGAGCGCGAGGGACGTGTCCCTCGCATGTCACCCTTGTTGTTCAATCATCCCGCCAACCGGGCACCCCGCGCGGTTTATCCGCGCAACCGATCGATTGCCTGCGCCAGCGCCACGTAAAGCTTGCCCAGATCCGACGACAGCAGCGTCACCCCCAGCGTATGTCCATCGCGGGTGGCCAGCAACTGGCGCAGCATCGCCTCGAAATCGTGGATGTAATGGTTGACGTGACCGCGGAAGGCATCGTCGTTTTCGTAGGCCGCGACGATGGCCTTGGCCTCCGTGCCCTCGACCAGGCGCAAGGCCCGCCGCGCGAAGATCCCGCGATCGCCCTTCAGATAACCGGCCCAGGCGGTGTCGGTCACCTCGGTATCCAGCACGCGGGCGATGTCGATGGCGTTGCTTTTCAGCGCCTCGGTGATGACGGCGGCGCGGCGCGAGAAGTCGTTGTCGACCTCGTCCTCGGCGCGGGTGCGGGCATCGGCGACGCGGGTTTCCAGCGCGGCGACGGCCTCTTCCACGCGCACGATCTGGCTGCGCAACTGCTGCCCCGCCTCGCGCGCGACGCCGGCGGCGTGGGCGGCGGATTGCTCGATCTGGCCGGTCATTTCGCCGGCGTGGTTGCGCAAGGCGCGTTCGAGACTGCTGGCGGCGGTGGCGCCCAACTGCTCGGCCAGCGCGGTGATGGCGGCGGCGCCGTCGGTCTCGATCGCGCGGACGGAGGTGTGGGTGGCCGTGGTCAGGCGCTCGATGGCCAGGCCCAGCGTCTCCCCTGCGCGGCGGGCGAGGGCATCGGCATCGCCTGCGGCCTCGCCCAACGCGTCGCGCAAGGCTTCGACCTTGTCGCGGCTTGCGGCGGTCTGCGCGTCCACGGCGGCGTGCAGGGCGGCGAGTGCGGCGGCGGCACGTTCCAGCGCGCTGTTGGCGGCGGTGATTTCGCCGGCCGTGGCGTGGCTGCTGGTGGCCGCCTCGGCCAGGCGGGTGCGCAATCCGGCGGCGGCATCGGCCAGATCGCCCAGACCCACAGTGGCCTCGGCAAAGGCGGCGGGCACATCGTCGCGCCCGATCCGCGCCACGTCGCCGATCTGGCGCAGCAGGCGGTCGCTGCTGGCGGTCAAGGATGCCAGCGCACGGTCGGCCTCGCCGGCGCGCGCCAGATTGGCGTCGAGCGATCCGGCGACGGCCTCCAGCCGGCCGCGCAGGCTGGCCTCGGCGGTTTCGGTGCTGGCGGCGGCGGCGGCGATGCGCGCCTCCACTTCGGCGACGGCGGCCAGCGCCTTGTCCTGCGCGGTGCGCAAGGTCGACATGCGCCCGGCCTGATCGGCATGGCGGCGGGCGAGATCGGCATCGGCGCGCTCGGCGGCGGCGGCGAGTTCGTCCTCGGCGCGGTTGGCGTCGGCGACGAGGCCTTCCAGCCGGGCGCGCGCCTGCGCGATGGCCTGTTGGTCAAAGGCCTCCAGTGTGGCGATGGCGGTGCGCACATCGTCCTCGATGCGGCTGACGGCGGTGCCCCATTCATCGAGCGCGCGGGTCTCGGCATCGCGCAGCGCGCGGGTGATCGTCCCCGCCTCGTCGCGCAGGGCCCCCAGCCGCGCGCGCAACGAGGCCAGCGCCTCCGCCTCGCGCGTGTCCAGTGCCTGCCGGGCGTCGCCGATTTCCTGCGTCAAAGCGCCGGCACGCAGGCGCAGCGCGGCTTGTGCCTCGGCCTCGCGCGCGTCCATGGCGGCGCCGAGATCGGCGGCGCGGGCAGACAATGCCGCCAGCCGCGCCTCGGTCGCACTGTCCATGTCCTCCAAACGGGCGTCGAGCAGGTGCATCGCCTCGTCCAGCCGGGCGCGTACGGTGGCGGTCTGGCGTTCGCAGGCGACGCCGAATTCGTTGAGCCGGTTCATCCCGGCGGCCAGATCCTTCAGGTGATCCTGCGCGGTGCGTCCGGCGCTGGCGACATTGTTCGCGACATCCTTGGCGGCGCTGGCCAGCACCGGCAACTGGCCGCGCAGCGCCTCCATATTCTCGCGCGCGGCGGTGCTGACGTTGCCGATGGCGTCGATGCGCGCGCCGTTGTCGTCGATCAGGCTGCGCAGTTCGCTGGCGTTCTGGCCCAACCGCTCCACCGCCAACCGGCCGAAGCTGTCGAGATCGCGCGTCTGCGCCTCCAGGAACCCGCGCGCGATGCTGAGTTCGCCGTTGATCGCCGCCAGCCGCGAATCGAGCGACGCCGCCTCGGCATCGAGCGCGCGCAGGCTGTCCGCCACCCGCGCCGCCGGGCCGCCACCGGCGCGCATCAGCGCCTGCGCCACCAGCCATAGCAACACCAGCGGCATGGCCCAAGTCGCCACCAGACTGGCCGCATCGGCGGGATGCATCAGTCCGGGCCCGGTCGCCGTCGCCCACACCACAAACCCGGTCCAAGCCGCCGCCAGCCCCGCTGCAGCCACCGCCACCCCGCGCCCCGGGGCCGGAGGGGGGGGCACGGCCACGTCCTCCTCCTCGCGTGAGACATCGGGCAAGGGCGCGCCACCGGCCGGTTCATGCGCCTGTTCCGCAGCAACCTCCATGGCGATGATCCGTGATTCCGCTGACAAAGCCGTCCCCCTCCGTATCGCGCAGAATAGCATGGTTGCCGGCGCGATAAACGTTCTTTAATCTTTGTCATGCATCGATTGCGCCATGGCCTATGATGTCGGTGCCCTCGATGCGACCCTGTCCGCCGCCGCCGGGAACGATGCTGCCCTGTTCGCGGAACTGCGCAGTGCTTTCGTCGAGAGCCTGACCCGTCAGGTGGACTTGCTGGGCCGGGCGCGGTGCGATGCCAACTGGCAGATGGCGGCGCTGCGCATCAAGGGTCTGGCCGCGAGCTTTCAGGTGTTGCCCCTGGTCGCGCTGGCCGAGGAGGCGCTGGAAGGCGCGCCGGGCGATCCGGTGGTGCTGCGGCGGCTGAATGCTTATGCGGTTCAGATCACTGCCGATTGATTTTTCTGGCAAATCCGGATGAATTGCCTGGGCCGTCCGCCGTTTTGGCGGCAGCGGGCGCTTGGCATGTGGCGCGGCCTGCCGTAGAACCCGCCCGGCTCTGCCCGGAGGCCTGATTTTTTGCGCATTGCCATTCTGACCATGAACGACGCCGCGCGGCCCGGCGAAACCGCGGCCGCGCACTTGCGCGTCGGCCCGCTGACGATTGCGCGGCACCAACTGGCGCTGATGCTGGTGCTGGGGTGCGAGCGGATCATCTGCCTGTCCCAGCGATTCGATGCCGATCTCGTCGCCCTGCAACATGTGGCGGAGGCGGGGCAGGCCAGCTTCCATGTCCTGACCGGCCATCGCGGGTTGCCCGCGCTGATCACCGCGCATGACGAGGTGTTCGCGCTGGCCGAGGGGTTGCTGCCCTGGCCCGAACTGGCGCGCAGCCTGCTGGATCACGCGCCGGTGGTGCTGGCCCAGCCGATCGAGGTGGGCATCGCCAACGGCTTCGAGCGATTGGATATCAACCATGCCGCCGCCGGGGCTTTCCGCGCGCCAGGCCGGTTGGTGGAACGCATGGCCGAACTGCCGGCGGATTACGACGTGTTCTCCGGGCTTCAGCGCATTGCCTTGCAGGCCGGGGTGCCGATGGTGGAACTGCCGGCTGAGGCGGCGGAGACCGGGCGCTGGGCGCTGGTGCGCAACGAGGCCGGGGCGCAGGCGATCGAGGCCGGCTGGATCCGGCTGCACACCGCCTCGGCCACGCGTACGCCGTCGCTGATTCTGGCGCGGCGGATGGTGCGGATGGGCGGTGCGGCGCTGCTGCATGCCGGCAGTGGCAGTGTGGCGGTGACTGTCGCGGCGCTGGTGTTACTGGCGTTGGCGCTGGTGGCGGCGTGGTTCGCGTTGTCGTTGCCGGCGCTGGTGCTGGTGGCGGGGGGCGCGGCGCTGCTGGCGGTCTCGGGGCTGTTCGGCGCGGTGGAGCGGGCGGCCCGCTTGCTGCCGCCGCCGCGCATGCCGGCCGGGGTTCTGGCCAATGGCGTGATCGATGCGGTGCTGGTGCTGGTCATCACCTGGGGCACAGTGCCCACCGGAGCGCCCTGGGCGCCCGGGCGGCTGTTCGCGCCGCTGGTGCTGCTCGGGGCCTCGCGACTGGTGGCGCGCACGGTGCAGCGGCGCTGGGGGCCGCTGCTGGCCGATCGCGTGGCGCTGGCGGCGGTGCTGGCGCTGACGGCGATTCCGGGCTGGCTGGGCGGCGCGGTGGCGGTGCTGGGGCTGGCGGTGATCGCCGCCGGGCTGTTTGCCACGCGCACGGGCGGGCGTTCCTCTGGCTAACGCCAGCTTAACCCGGGGCGCGTAAGGTGCCGTCATGACGTCGCCCTCTGCCTTTGCGACCGAGCCGGCGGTACCCGGCCTTGACCCGCGGCTCGCGCATGATCTGGCGCGGGCGGCGATGGCGCGTCAGGGCGCCGGGGCGGTGTTGCGGCACCTGCTGGCGCATGACGAGGGCGATCTGTTCGGCGAGGAAGTGATTGCCCGCGTGCGCGGCATGATCGCCGATGTCGCGCGTCAACTGGCCGCCGGGGCGGAGGACGCCGCCAGCCAGAAAATCGCCGCCGTGCTGGCCGAGGCGCCGGCGTTTCTGGGCCATGTCCATGCACTGGCGCTGGAATGGCGCGCGACAACCCGGTTGCAAGCGACCGCTGCCGTGCCGCCAGTGCTCAGTCCGTTGGTGCAGGCGCTGGTCGCATCGACCTGGGCCGATACGGCGGACACGGCGATGCGGTTCCTCGCGGCGCAGGCGCGCTTTGCCCGCAATGCCGCGCGGATGGAACTGCCGCTGGCCGAATTGCCGGCCGAGATTCTCCACGCCGCGCTCGGTGCGATACCCGCAGAGGCGCGGGCCAAGGCTGCGATGGGCTATGACGAGGGCGCGACGCGGATCGCGCTGGCGGCGCGACTGGTGGTGGCGATGGGGGCCGGGGCGGTGGCGGCGCTGGCGCCCGATCATGCCGGTTATGCCTTGTTCGCCAGTGCGCTGGCCGCCGCGACCGGCCGTGGCCGTGATGAGACTTTGCTGGCCTTGCAGGATCCCGATGGGGTGCAGGCGGCGGTGATGCTGCGCGCCGCGCGCCAGCCGCTGGCGGCGATTGCGACGGCGCTGTGCGTCACCCATCCCGATGCGCCGGTGCCCCCGCTGGCGACGGTTTCGCCCGAGGCGGCGCGTGCCTTGCTGCTGGGCCCGGGCGGCGCGGCATGAGCGGTTTGCATGATACCGACGCCGCGCCATTGTGCTCCGCATTGTGCGACGTCGACGATACGCTGAGCGCGGCGGGTGAGCCTTTGGCGGGGCTGCAACGGGCCTGTGGCGGGGTCCTGCCCGGGCCGATCGCGATTCCGGCGCTGGCCGATCTGGTGCGGCAGGCGCGGGCCTTGGGGTTGAAGCTGGCGCGGGCGATCTGCGCCGACGATGGCGAGGCCAGTGTGCGCCTGTGGGTCGAGGTCGATCCCGGCGCGGCCGACGGCGCCTGCGCGATCGCCGTGCGTGGCTGGCAGGCGGAGCCTCATGCTGACGATGTTGCCACCACCGCGCTGCGCCACCGGCTGGAAATCGACCGGGCGCTGGCCGAACTGACCGCGCAGTTGGATGCGCGGCAGGGGTTGCTGGCGGTCGAGGGCGATGCGGCGGACTTGCGCGCCACGGTGCAGGCGATGCGTAACGGTGCGGGCCGGCCCTGGACCGATTTCGTGACCGTGGCCGGCGGAGTGCACCGCCAGCCGCTGCACTGGCGGCTGCTCGATGGGGCGGGGGTCAGCGTGGCCGGATCGGCGCGGGCGTGGCGTGCGGTGCTGGTGCCGTTCGGCGCCACAGGCACCGCGCCGCCGCCGGGCTTCGAACTGCTGCTGGTCTCGGACGCGGTGTTGCCGCCGGTGCTACCGCCGGTCGATGCCGCCGCACCGCCGGTGATCGGCGGCGAGGTGGCGCCGGTTCTGCGCCAGCCCATCGCGCGGATCATCGCCAATGCCCAGACCATCCACGCCCGGCTGGCGGGGCCTTTGTCGGCCGATTATGCGCGCTATGCCGGCGATATCGCCCATGCCGGCACGCTGTTGCAGCAGTTGGTCGACGATCTCGCCGACCTGGAGGTAATCGAGGACGCCGATTTCGCCACGCGTGCCGATCCCGTCGATCTGGCCGAGGCGGCGCGTCAGGCCGCCGGCATCCTGGGCGTGCGCGCGCGTGAGCGGCAGATCCGGGTCGTGCTACCGGAGCCGGGCGTGCGGGCCATGGCGAGCGCCGAGTTTGGCCGGGTGTTGCAGATCCTGCTCAACCTGATTGGCAATGCCATCCGTTATACACCTGAAAATTCGACGGTTACCGTATTGGCCGCAGGCGCGGAGGTGACGATCGCCGATCAGGGTCCGGGCCTCTCGCCCGAGCAACAGGCGCGCGTGTTCGACAAGTTTGAGCGGCTGGGGCGCAGCGGCGATGGCGGCAGCGGGCTGGGGCTCTATATCTCGCGGCGGTTGGCGCGGGCGATGGGCGGGGATCTGACCGTCGAAAGCGCGCCGGGCGAGGGGGCGCGGTTCGTGCTGAGACTGCCGGGGGCAGAGTAAGGGCTGGGTGCGAGGGGCAGGCCCCTCGCGCTCCCCGTTCCGGTCGACCTCGCGCCCTGCACGCGGCGGAGTGTGCTCGGCGGCGAAGCCGCAATATCATGCCTGCGGCGCGGCAACCTTGCGCAACACTGCCGTGTCACATGACGCCGACAAGGAATGGGAGCGCGAGGGGTCTGCCCCTCGCATTTTCCCTTTTCTTTAAAACCCCACAACGAAAAAGGGGGCCGAACCCGCGACCCCCTCTTCCAACGTCAGCGCTTGCTCAGATCGACGTATTCGCGATGCGTTGGCCCGGTGTAGAGCTGGCGCGGGCGGCCGATCTTCTGGCCTGGATCGCTGATCATTTCGTTCCACTGCGCCACCCAGCCAACGGTGCGGGCCAGCGCGAAGAGCGCGGTGAACATCGTCGTCGGGAAGCCGATCGCCGAGAGGATGATGCCCGAATAGAAATCGACGTTCGGGAACAGCTTCTTCTCGACGAAGTAAGGATCCGACAGCGCCAGTTCTTCCAGCCGCAGCGCGGTTTCGAACAGCGGATCGGTGACCTTCAGCGCGGTGAACACTTCGCGCACGGTCTTTTGCATCACGGTCGCGCGCGGATCGTAGTTCTTGTACACGCGGTGGCCAAAGCCCATCAGGCGGAACGGATCGTTCTTGTCCTTGGCGCGCTCGATGTAGTGCGGGATCTTGTCGGGCGTGCCGATCTCGCGCAGCATGTTGAGCGCTGCCTCGTTGGCGCCGCCGTGCGCGGGGCCCCAGAGGCAGGCGATGCCCGCCGCGATGCACGCGAACGGATTGGCACCCGACGAACCGGCCAGACGGACAGTCGAGGTCGAGGCGTTCTGCTCGTGGTCGGCGTGGAGGATGAAGATGCGATCGAGCGCGCGCTCGACCTCAGGGATCACCTCGTATTCCTCGGCGGGGACGCCGAAGGTCATCTTCAGGAAGTTGCCGGTGTAGCTCAGCTTGTTGTCGGGATAGACGAACGGCTGGCCGACCGAATACTTGTACGCCGCGGCGGCGATCGTCGGCATCTTGGCGATCAGGCGGTGGGCGCTGATCTTGCGCTGGGCCGCATCGGCGATGTCGGTCGAGTCATGGTAGAACGCCGAGAGCGCGCCGACCACGCCGCACATGATCGCCATCGGGTGCGCGTCGCGGCGGAAGCCCTGATAGAACTGGCGCAACTGCTCGTGCAGCATCGTGTGGCGGGTGATGGTGCCTTCGAACGTGCCCAGCTCTTCGTTGTTGGGCAGTTCGCCGTTCAGCAGCAGATAGCACACTTCCATGAACGACGAGTTCTCGGCGAGATCGCCGATCGCATAGCCGCGATGGAGCAGCACGCCCTCGTCACCGTCGATATAGGTGAGCGCGCTCTCGCAGCTCGCCGTCGAGGTGAAGCCCGGGTCATAAGTGAACATGCCCGTCTGGGCATAGAGCTTGCGGATGTCGATCACATCAGGACCGACGCTGCCCGTCAGAATGGGCATGTCGATATCAGCACCGCCGGCGCTCAGTTTGGCCGAATTACCCACCGATAGTCTCCTTTTCAAGCAGACCCGTCCGCGATGATGTGGGCCTGAGCGGAAATCCGCGCCAGGCTTTCATCACGTCCGAGCAAGACCAGTACATCGAAAATACCGGGTGATGTGCCCTGCCCGGTGAGTGCTGCGCGCAGCGGTTGTGCAAGCTTGCCCAGCCCCAGCCCCCGTTCTTCGGCCAGCGCCTTCAGGCTGGCCTCCAGCGGCGCCAGATCCCAATCGGGTTCTGCCGCCAACCGGTCGTGGAGCGTGGCAAGCAACGCACGCGCTTCGTCGGTCAGCAGGGACTCGGCCTTGGCGTCCAGCGGCAGCGGGCGCTGCGCGAACAGGAAGGCGGCCCCTGCGGCCAATTCGTTGAGATCTTTCGCGCGCGGCTTCAGCACCGGCATCGCGCGGGTCAAGAGATCGATGTCCACCGTCGCGGCGATCCGCGGCGCGATCAGCAGCGCCAGCCGCTGGTCATCGGCCTCGCGCAGGTAATGCCCGTTGAGGCTCAGCAGCTTGGCCAGATCGAAGCGCGCCGCGCCCTTGCCGACATCCTTGATATCAAACCATGCGACGGCCTCGTCACGGCCGATGATCTCGGCATCGCCATGGCCCCAGCCCAGACGCAGCAGATAGTTGAACACCGCCTCGGGCAGCAGGCCCAGCTCGTCGCGATAGGCATCGACGCCGAGCGCACCGTGCCGCTTCGACAGCTTGGCCCCGTCGGCGCCGTGGATCAGCGGGATGTGGCCATAGGCGGGGATCTCCCAGCCGGCCTCGATCTGCGCCATGGCGACGATGATCTGCAATTGGCGGAAGGCGTTGTTGATATGGTCGTCGCCGCGGATCACATGGGTTACGCCCATGTCGCGGTCGTCCACCACCACCGCCAGCATGTAGGTCGGCGTGCCGTCCGAGCGCAACAGGATGAAGTCGTCGATCTCGGCATGGGCAACGGTGATCGCGCCCTGCACGAGGTCATGAATGGTGGTCTCGCCCTCGGTCGGCGCCTTGATGCGCACGACCCAGGGCTTGTCGGCCGGCCACTGGTCGGGGGTGGCATCGCGCCACTCCGAAACGATGCGGAACGGGCGCTTCTCGGCCTGCGCGGCGGCGCGGCGCTCGGCCAGCTCCTCCTGCGTCAGGTAGCAGCGATAGGCATGGCCAGCATCGAGCAACTGGTGCGCCACCTCGGCATGGCGGGCCGAGCGGGCGAACTGCATCACCGCCGGCTCATCGCCATCGAGGCCCAGCCATGACAACCCATCGTGGATCGCCGCAATCGCCGGCTCGGTCGAGCGCGCGCGATCGGTATCCTCGATCCTGAGCAGATACTTGCCGCCGTTCGCCCGCGCGAACAGCCAGTTGAACAGCGCCGTCCGCGCCCCGCCGATATGCAGGTATCCGGTGGGCGAGGGGGCAAACCGCGTCACGACTGGGCGCGAAACGCGCGCGGTCCCGGAACCCGGGTTGCCCGCCTTCGTTTCCGCGCTCGATCCGGCGCTTGCCATCGACCTCACCTTCCTGTCCTATGTCGCCATGGCGTGGGTGGGCCAAAGCGCGGCTGCAACAGATATCGACTCAGGGGCATCAGTCCCCGTGGGCGACGTTGCAGCGCAAAATGCGCCTTGGCGCAGCCGCTTCGCCTTGTCCAGTATCCCTTCAGCCATCGAACGAATTCTTGAAACAGCCGGCCTCGACCGCGGGCCCTGGCTGGCGGTGGGGTTTGCCGGCGGGATCGTCGGCTGGTTCGCACTTGCGAACACTTGGGGCTGGGCAGGACTGGTTTGCGGGGCGCTGGGGGCGGCTCTGGCGGCGCTGGTTCTGCTCGCCGAGCAGGGGCGCTATCCATATCTGCGTCAGGCGATCGTGGCGCTGGGGCTGATGGTCGCGGCGGGCTGCCTGACGGTCTGGGGCAAGAGCGCGCTGGTGGGCACGCCGCCGATTGCGCACGCGATGGCGCCGGTGCTCGTGGCGCGGGTTCTGGTCCGCGAGGACGAGCCGGCCTATGGCGACACGCGCCTGTGGCTGGCCACGCGTGAGCCGCGCACCGGCCGCACGATCCGCGTGCGCGTGGGCCTGCCAGTGGGGGCGGATGCGCGGATTTCCGAGGGTGCGGTGATCCAGTTGCGCGCACGCCTGATGCCGCCGATGCCCCCCATGGTGCCCGGCGCGCGCGACATGGCGCGCGAGGCGTGGTTCGGCGGCTGGGCGGCGAGCGGTCGGTCGATCGGCCCTGTGCTGGTGCTGCGCCCGGCGCCCGGCGACGATTGGCTGGCCCGCGCGCGCCATGCCCTGGCCGCGCATGTCCAGATAGCGGTCCCCGGATCGGCCGGCGGCATCGCCGCGACACTGGTGGCCGGCGAGCGTGGTGGCATCTCCGCCGCCGACCAGCAGGCGATGCGCGACGCCGGCCTGACCCACCTGCTGGCGATCAGCGGGTTGCATGTCAGCGCGGTGGTCGGCGGGGCGTGGTTCCTGATCTTCCGGTTGCTGGGCCTGTTTCCATGGCTGGCGCTGCGGGTGCGGGTGCCGCTGGTCGCCACGGGCGGCGCGGCGCTGGCGGGGATTGGGTATACATTGATCACCGGCGCGCATCTGCCGACGGTGCGTGCCTGCGCAGGTGCAATGCTGGTGCTGGGCGGGATGGCGCTGGGCCGGCACCCGTTGAGCATGCGGTTGCTGGCGGTGGCGGCGATGGTGGTGATGCTGCTCTGGCCCGAATCGGTGATCGATCCAAGTTTCCAGATGAGCTTCGGCTCGGTGATCGCGATCATCGCGCTGCACGAGGCGGCGCCGGTGCAGGCCTTCCTCCATGGCGAGGCGCCGTGGTGGGGTCGCCTGCTGCGCGAGGGCACGATGCTGCTGTTGGCGGGCATGGTGATCGATCTCGCGCTGCTGCCGGTGTCGCTCTACCATTTCCACCGCGCGGGGCTGTACGGGGCCGAGGCCAACAGCTTTGCCATCCCGCTAGTGACATTCGTGGCGATGCCGCTGATCGCGCTGGCGCTGGCACTGGATGCGACCGGATTGGGCGCGATCGGATTTGGCGGGTCGACGCTGGGCGGCGCAGTGTGGAGCGGGGCGGGGGCGGCGCTGAACCTGCTGCTGCGCGTCACTCGCTGGATCGTGGCGCGGCCGGGCGCGGTGGGGGCGCTGCCGGCGATGGGGGCGGGTGGCTATGCGCTGTTCGTGGTGGGGATGCTGTGGCTGGGGCTCTGGCGTGGGCGGCTGCGGCTGGCGGGGTTGGTCCCGGCGCTGGCCGGGGTGCTGATCATCGCAACGATGCCCACGCCTGACCTCCTTATCACCGGCGACGGCCGCAACTTGGCGCTGACCGATCCGGCGGCCGGGCGTTTGTTGATCTTGCGGCCGGGCCGCAGCGATTACACGCGCACGATGCTGTCCGAAGTCGATGGCCTCGATGCCCCGGCGGTGCCGTTGGCGGCATGGCCGGGCACCACCTGCAACCGCGACGCCTGCCTGATCGAACTGGCGCGCGGCGGACGTATCTGGCGCGTTCTTGCGCTTATGGACCATGCCCACTTGCCTGCCGGTCCGCTCGCCCGCGCCTGTGCGGGGGTCGATATCGTGGTCGCCGCCGACAAGCTGTTCGGCACGTGCACGCCGGCCTTGCTGCGCGCCGATCACACTGTGCTTCAGCGTACCGGCGGGCTGGCGCTCGATCTGGCGCGGCGCCGGATCGCGACGGTTGCCGACAGCGAGGGCGCGCATCCATGGTGGCGCGCGCCGCATCGCCTGGCCAGCACAGCCCCGGACTTTGACGATGCCGCAGACGCCGCGACGGACCCGGTTTCACCCGCCCCCGGGCCACCACGCCGCGCTCAGTGATAGCGGCGCAACAACCCCGCCAGCTTGCCCTGCACCTGCACTTCGGCGGGCTGATAGAACTGCGGCTGATACGCCGGGTTGGCCGGATCGAGCCGCACCATCCCGCCCTCGCGACGCAGGAACTTCAACGTCGCTTCCTCGCCGCGCACCAGCGCCACGACGATCTCGCCATCGCGCGCAACATCCGTGCGGCGGATCAGCGCATAATCGCCGTCCAGGATCCCGGCCTCGACCATCGAATCACCCGAGACTTCCAGCGCATAGTGTTCGCCAGCACCCAACAGCGCCGCCGGCACCGGCAGCATGGCGTGGTGCTCGATCGCCTCGATCGGGACACCGGCGGCAATGCGGCCATGCAGCGGGATCTCCACAACATCGTTGGCCGGCGGCGGGGTCACCCGCGCGGGTGCGGTCACCTTGGGCGCGGTACGCGCCACCACCTTGCTCACATCATCCGGTTGCCGCAGCACTTCCAGCGCGCGCGCCCGGTTGGGGAGGCGTCGGATAAACCCGCGCTCCTCCAAAGCCGAAATCAGCCGGTGCACGCCCGACTTCGACTTGAGATCCAGCGCCTCCTTCATTTCCTCGAACGAGGGCGAGACACCGCTCTCTTCGAGGCGTTGCTGGATGAAGCGGATCAATTCGTGCTGCTTACGCGTCAGCATGGCCATGTCCTCAGGCTCGCAGCCGTCGCGGGAAATGCGACGTTGCGTGAACGGATAAGGAACAAGTAAGCAACGAAAAACGCGACGTCAAGCCACTCCCGGCCATTCCAGCGGGAAAATCGGCACCATGTCATCCACTTCGGCGCGATTCGCCCCAACCGGCCGGTCGATGAACGCGTTGCACACCGCCAACGACGCCAAAGCACCGCTATCATGCAGCGACCCATCACGCACCCGCGCGCCATCCCATACCGCGCGCCGGAACTCTCGCCGCGCGCCACCCGCCGGCAATGCCCCGTCCATCCGCGCGAAAACGGGCGCCGGCAGACACGCCGTCGCCCCCGCCATCCGCCGCAATAAAGGCAGCAAAAACAGATGCGCCGTCACCAGACTTGAGACCGGATTGCCGGGCAGCCCAAGGATGATCTGCCCCCCACGCCGCGCCACCAGCAACGGCTTGCCCGGCCGGATCGCCACCTTCCAGAAAGCCACCTCGGCGCCCAGCAGCGCCAGCGCCGGCTGCACCAGATCGTGATCGCCCACCGAGGCGCCGCCGCTGGTCACCACCACATCTGCGTTCGCCGCGTCCAGGGCCTCGGCCAAACTCTCCACGCGATCGGCGACCGGCCCACGCCGCTCGACCACCGCCAAACCGGCGATCATCGCCGCCACCATCGCGCCGTTGCTGGCCGGAATGCGGTGCGCGGGCACATCCTCGCCCGGGGCGGCCAGTTCGTCGCCACCTTCCACCACCATCACCCGGGGTCGCCGCGCCACCGCCACCTCTGCCGCGCCGGCGGACAAAGCCAGCGCCAGTTGCGCCGGGCCCACGCGCGCACCCGCAGCCAAAACCGCGTCGCCCGCGCGGAAATCCAGCCCCACGCGTCGAATATGCCGCCCCGGCACCGCCGGGCCCTCCGTGGTGCGCAGATGATCGCTGTTGCGCGCGCAATTCTCCTGGATGATCACCGCATCGGCGCCGGCCGGGATCAAGGCCCCGGTGGCAATCCGCACCGCCTCGCCCTGCGCCACCAGGCCGGGGTAAGGATGCCCCGCCGCGCTCTCGCCGACCACGCGCCATGGCCCAACGAGATCGTCCCCCCGCACCGCATAGCCATCCATCGCCGACAAATCCGCCGCCGGCTGCGTCCGCCGCGCGATCAGCGGCGTGGCCAGCCAGCGCCCGAGCGCCGCCTCCACCGCCACGGTCTCGGCCGGCAACGGCCCTGCCATCGCCAGCAACGCCGCCTGTGCCTCCTCCAGAGACAGCATCACGGTGCCCGCCAGTCGCCGGACTTGCCGCCGCGTTTTTCGATCAGGCGCACGCCGTCGATGATCATCGCCTTGTCGATCGCCTTGGCCATGTCATAGACGGTCAGCAGCGCCACCGAGACAGCGGTCATCGCCTCCATCTCCACCCCGGTGCGCCCGGTCAGCGAGGCGGTCGCCGTCACCCGCAAACCGTTGTCCACGAAGGCGAAATCCACCCCCACGCTGTCCAGCGCCAAGGGATGGCACAAGGGGATCAAATCGGCGGTCTTCTTTGCCGCCATGATCCCGGCGATGCGCGCGGCAGCCAGAACATCGCCCTTCGGCACATCGCCCGAGCGGATCGCCGCCAATGCCGTGTCCGACATGCGGATGCGCCCCTCGGCCACCGCCACCCGCGCGGTCTGCGCCTTGCCGCCAACATCGACCATCCGCGCATGGCCATCGGCATCCAGATGCGTGAGTTCAGCCATGGAGCAACGCGCGCGTTGCCGCCGCAACATCCGCCTGCCGCATCAGGCTTTCGCCCACCAGGAAGGTCCGCGCCCCCGCGCCGGCGATCCGCAGCAAGTCGGCATGGCTGTTGATCCCGCTCTCGGCCACCAGCAACGCGCCGTCGGGCGCCAGCGGCGCCAGGCGCTCGGTCGTGGCGATATCGGTGACGAAGGTCTTGAGATTGCGGTTGTTCACCCCGATCAATCGCGACCGCAACAGATGCGCGCGCGCCATCTCCGCCTCGTCATGCACCTCGACCAGCACGTCCATGCCGTGCTCGCGCGCGGCGGCCTCGATCTCGATCATCTGCCCGTCTGACAAAGCGGCGACGATGATCAGGATCGCATCGGCGCCGATCGCCCGCGCCTCGGTCACCTGCCACGGGTCGATCATGAAATCCTTGCGCAGCACCGGCAACCCGCAAGCCGCCCGCGCCGCCACCAAAAAGTCCTCATGCCCCTGAAAATAGGGAGCATCGGTCAGCACGGACAAACACGCCGCCCCCCCCGCCTCGTAGGCCCGCGCGTGCGCCGGCGGATCGAAATCGGGGCGGATCAGGCCCTTGGAGGGGCTTGCCTTTTTGATCTCGGCGATCAGCGCGAAGCCATCCGCCGCCTTCGCGCGCAACGCGGCTTCGAACCGGCGCGGGGGCGTCTGTGCGACAATGCGCGCCTCCAGTTCGGGCAGCGACACCTGCGCCTTGCGCGCCGCGACTTCGCCGCGCTTGGTTTCGCAGATTTCGGTCAGCTTGTCGGTCATTGTCATACGCCTAGAGTATCGCGCCAAAAATTGGGAACCGGTTTTTGGCATCGGCGATGCGACCACCAAAAATCATTTCGTCGCCGCGATCCAGCAATCGAGCAGCGCCTTGGGCAGCCCCTTGTCGATCACCTCGGCGGCCTCCTCGGCACCCTCGCGCCAGTCGGCGGCGGCCCCGGCCACCACCAGCGCCGCCGCCGCATTGAACACCACCGCATCGCGATAGGCCCCCGGCTCGCCCATCAGCAAGGCCCTCAGCGCCGCCGCGTTATACGCCGCATCGCCGCCCCTGATCGCCGCCACCGGGGTGATCGGCAAACCGATGTCGCCCGGCGCCGCGCGGTGCATGGCGATCTGCCCGCCCTCGACCTCGGCCACCTCGTTGCCCCCGGCCAGGCTCAATTCGTCCAGCCCTTCATCGCCCGAGACGACGAACACCTTCTCCATCCCCAGTTCGGCAAAGGCCGCCGCATAGATCGGCACATAGGCCGGCCGCGCGATCCCCACCAATTGCCGCTTCACCCCTGCCGGGTTGGCCAGCGGCCCCATCAGGTTGAAGATCGTCCGCCGATTGAGCGCCCGCCGGATCGGGGCCACCCGCGCCAGCGCCGGGTGGTGCGCCTGCGCAAACAGGAAGCAGATGCCCAGATCGCCCAGTGTGGCCTCCGCCGTCTCGGCCAACCGGTCGAGATTGAGCCCCAGCGCCTCCAGCGTATCCGCCGCCCCCGCCTTGGAGGAGGCCGCGCGGTTGCCGTGCTTGGCCACGGGCACGCCGCAGGCCGCCACCACCAGCGACACGGCGGTGGACACATTCAACGTATGATGCCCATCGCCACCAGTGCCGCAGACATCGGTCGCGCCCTCGGGCGCCGCAATCGGGATCATCCGCGCGCGCATTGCCCTCGCCGCACCGGCGATTTCATCCGCCGTCTCGCCGCGCTCGGCCAAGGCGATCAGCGTCGCGGCAATCTCCGCCTCGCCCATCGCGCCATCGAACATCCGCGCAAACAGCGCCTCCGCCGCGCCGGCATCGAGCGCGGGCAGGATCATGCCAGCTCGGCCGGGACCATCCCGCACACGCGCAGGAAGTTCGCCAGCATCGCATGGCCATGCTCGGTGGCGATGCTCTCGGGATGGAACTGCACGCCGTGGATCGGCAACGACACATGCCGCACGCCCATCACATGCCCGTCGTCGCTGCGCGCGTTGACGCTCAGCATCTCGGGAATGTCCTCGACGATCAGCGAGTGATAGCGCGTGGCGGTGAACGGCGAGGGCAGCCCGGCGAACAGCCCGGTGCCGTCATGCGTGACCTGCGAGGTCTTGCCATGCATCAGCCCGCCGCGCACGACTTTGCCGCCGAACGCCTGGCCGATCGATTGATGCCCCAGGCACACGCCCAGCAGCGGCGCTTTGGCATCGGCGCAGGCCTGCACCAGATCGAGGCTGATCCCCGCCTCGTTGGGCGTGCACGGCCCCGGCGAGATCAGATAGCCCATGGCACCCGTCGCCAAAGCCTGCACCGGGGTGAGGGCATCGTTGCGCACCACCTCCACCGCCGCGCCCAGCTCCATCAGGTAATGGACGAGGTTGAAGGTGAAGCTGTCGTAATTGTCGATCACCAGGATCGGGGCGTCGTTCTTGTTCATCGTCATTGTCCGAATCCGGGTTCACGCGCCACCCGCACGGCCTCGCGCGCGGCGGCGAACAGCGCGCCGGCCTTGTGTTCACACTCGCGCTGTTCGGCGGCGGGGTCGCTGTCGGCGACGATGCCGGCGCCGGCCTGCACATGCATCACGCCATCCTTCAGCACCGCCGTGCGCAGGACGATGCACGAATCCACGCTGCCATCCGGCGCAAAGTACCCCACACCCCCGGCATAGGCCCCGCGCGTCTGCCCTTCGAGTTCGGCGATGATCTCGCAAGCGCGCACTTTCGGCGCGCCGCTGACCGTGCCCGCCGGAAACCCCGCGAACAACGCATCCACCGCATCGACGCGCGGCGCATCCAATTGCCCCACCACGTTGGAAACGATGTGCATCACATGGCTGTACCGCTCGATGGTATAGCTCTCGGTCACGCGGACGCTGCCCTTGGCCGCCACGCGCCCCACATCGTTGCGCCCCAGATCGAGCAGCATCAGATGCTCGGCACATTCCTTGGGATCGGCGAGCAGCGAGGCCTCGTTGGCCTTGTCCTCTTGCGGAGTCTTGCCGCGGGGGCGGGTGCCGGCGATCGGGCGGATGGTCACCTCACCATCGCGCACGCGTACCAGGATCTCGGGTGAGGAGCCCACCACCGCAAACCCCGGCAGATCGAGGAAATAGAGAAACGGCGAGGGGTTCACCCGCCGCAGTGCCCGATAAAGCGCCAGGGCCGGCAGGGCGAACGGGCTGGTAAACCGCTGCGCCAGTACCACCTGAAACACGTCGCCGGCGGTGATGTAGTCCTTCGCCCGCGCCACCATCGCGCCATAGGCGCCCTCGGGCAACGTCGGCGTCAAAGCCGGTTCGGCGGCATTCAGCGGCAGGGCGGCACCGGCGGGCACCGGCCCGGCCAGCTTGCGCAAAGCCTCGTCGATGCGCGTCTCGGCGGCCTCGATCGCGGCGGCGGGCGCCATGTCCGAGGGCCACACCGGCGCGACGGCAAACAGCTCGTCGCTCAACCGATCGAACACCAGGATCAGCGCCGGCCGCACGAACAGCATATCCGGCAGGCCCAGCGCATTGGCATCAGGCCGGGGCAGCTTCTCGACCAGCCCGATCGTCTCGTACCCGAAATACCCGACCAGACAGGCCAGCGCGCCCGGCAATTCGGCCGGTACATCGAACCGGCATTCCTCGACCAATGCGCGCAAACCCGCCAGCGACCCCGCCGGCACCGGGGCAAACGCCGCGCGATCCGAACGCCATGTGCGGTTGATCTCGGCCCGCACACCCTCCGCGCGAAACACCAGATCGGGATCGAGCCCGAGCAGGCTGTAACGCCCGCGCACCTCGCCGCCCTCCACCGATTCCAGCAGGAAATCGCCGCGGTCGGCGACGATCAGGCGCGCGGCGGCGCCCACCGGCGTCTCGGTATCGGCAATCGCCCGGCGCCACACCAGCGAGGGCCGGCCAGCGGCCAAAGCGGTCTCGGCCTCCGTGCGGTGGCGCAATGTGTCGAGCATAACGGCCTCGGCAGTCATGGTGTCAGTTGCCCGCCAGTTGCTGCGCGACCGCATGGATCGCCGTCTCGTTGCGTTTCACACCCACGTCGGCGCGGATGGCGTTGCGCAGTTCCTCGGCCAGCTCGTTGCCGGCCAGCTGGCTCAACTCGCGCGCGGTGTCGGCCACCAGCGGATCGTTGGGGGCAATGGTGCCCGGCTGGATGGCGCTGACCTGCACCACGCTCCAGCCGCGCCCACCGTCGGCGGGCAGCAGCTTGGCGGTGCCCTGCGCCATGCCGAAGAACAGCGACAGCGGCGCCGGGATCTGGCCCTTGAACTTGGTCAGGTCCTCGCGCCCCAGCGCCAGCGGCTGCACCGGCGGCAGGGTCACGCCGGTGGCGGCGGCGACATCGTGCACGGCCGTCGCCAGATCCTTGCCCTTGCGCACTTCGGCCTGAACCTGCTGGGCGGCGGTGTGCGCGGCGGTGGCGCCCTTCTGCATGGCGATGGCCTGCATCACGGCGGGCTTCACCATGGCCAGCGGCGCGGGGGCGGCGGCGGTGATCTGGGTGACGTCGAACATCACGAAGGTCTTGCCCGGGTCCAGCTCGGCGAGTTGCGGCGCGCCCTCGCGCTCCATCTGGAAGGCGGTGGGGATGATCTTGGCGATCTGCGCGGGGGCGCTCTGCCCCGGTTCGCCATAGACCTTGCCGTCGCTGGTGATCGCGGCGGTGGTCTGCGGCGTCAGGCCCAGCGACTTGGCCGCATCGGCCAGCGAGGTGCCCTTGCCGAACGAATCGTCGATCCGCGCGGTGGCGTCGGCCAGCGCGGCACGCTGACGCTGAACCAGCAGGGCGGCGGCGATCTCGTCATGCGCCTGAGCCAGCGAGCGGGCGGCTTTCACATCCACCTTGTCGAGATGGGCGATCGTCCAGCCCAGCGCGCCCTTGATCGGGCCGATGGTGGCCCCGGGATGCGCGGCAAACACGGCAGCGGCGATCTCGGGCGAGGTCTGCTGGGCCAGCGCATCGCGCGTGACCGGGCCGACCGTCGCGGTGCTGAGCCCCTTGGCCTTCGCAGCGGCGGAGAGATTGCCGGCGGCGGCCAGCGCCTTGGCATCGGCCTCGGCAGGGACGATCAACTGGGTGATCGTACGGCTCTCGCTGGCGGCATATTGCGCGCGGTTGGCATTGTAACGCGCGGCAATGTCGGCCTCGCTCGGCGGGGTGACGGTCTTGATCGCATCCTGCCCGAACACGGCATAGCGCACGATCCGCCGTTCGGGCAGCATGAACGCCGCCGTATGCGCGGTATAGAACGCGTTGACCTCGGCGTCGGTCGGCAGCCCCTTGGGCGCAAACGCCAGCGAGGGCAGGATCGCCACGCCGCCCACCCGGTGTTCCTTCAACAAGGCGGCATATTGCCCCACCGCCGCCGCCGGCATCGATGCGCCATAATCCGCCGGCATCAGCACCTGCTTGGCGATCAGTCCGCCGGCGATGTCGGCGCGCACTTCGGCGTCGGTCAACTGGCGCTGGGCCAGCAACGCGCGATAGTTCGATTCGCTGAACTTGCCGTCCGGCCCCTGCAACTGGGGCAGCTTGGCCAGTTCGCTGTCGATCAGCCGCTTGCCGGCGACGATGCCGTGCACTTTGCCGAACTCCACGATCGCGGTGCGATCCATCAACTGGTTGAGTGTATCGTCGAGCCCGCCGCCCGCCAGGAACGCCTTCATCGAGATTCCCGGGGTCTGCTGCCGCGCCACCTCCAGCGCCTGTTGCGCCTCCTTGACCAGTTGCGCGGTGCCGATCTTCTCGTGCCCGACCATGGCCACGCGGTCACCGCCGGCCACGCCGCCGAACCCGCCGCTGTTGGAGACATCCGCCGCCGCGAAGGCCAGCGCGATCAGCGCCAGCACGGTCAGCGTGACCACCACACCCAATGTGGAGCGGAAGAATGAGCGAAACGTCTCGAGCATCGGGTAGCCATACCTGTTCTGGAACCACGGCACATCGGGCGCGCGCGGCCTGTTCGGGCCGCTTTAGGGGGCAAATTCCGCCTTGCCAATGCCCCGGCCGTGCGGGCCCACCCCCGGCGCGGGCATGGCCGGCGCGGAATTGGGGGAAAACACAGGGTCGATGCATCGCTTTTCGGATTGCGCGGTTTTGACAAGGCGCGCCATAGTGCCCTAGCAGCCGCCTATCGGCGCGCCATCATCGGCGCGTGGCGGGGCGGAACACGGGGGAATGCAATGGTGGTGGCCAGGCCATACATCGTCGGTAACTGGAAGATGCACGGCACGCGCGGCATGTTGGCCGAGGCACGGGCGATCGACCGGGTGGCCGCGCGGCTCTCTGCGGTGGAGGTGGCGCTGGCGCCGCCTTATACGCTCCTGCACGGCATGGTCGAGGTGGTGCAATCGATCGGCGTCGGCGCGCAGGATGTCCACGTCGCGGGTGGCGGGGCCTATACCGGCGACGTGTCGGCGGCGATGGTGGCAGACACCGGTGCGGGGTTCACCATCGTTGGCCATTCCGAACGGCGCGGCGCCTATGGCGAGACCGATGCCGATGTCCGCGCCAAGGCGGAGGCGGCGCAGGCCGTCGATCTCAACGTGATTCTCTGCGTCGGCGAGACCGAGGCCCAGCGCGACGCCGGCAAGGCCGAGGCGACCGTCGCGGCCCAACTCGCCGGATCGCTGCCCCAGGGCGAGCATGCCGCCGCGCGGCTGGCTGTTGCCTACGAGCCGATCTGGGCGATCGGCACCGGGCGCGTCCCCTCGTTGGAGGATGTCGCGGCTATCCATGCCGCCATCCGCGCCGATCTGGTCAAGGCCTATGGCGACGCCGGCAAGGGCGTGCGCATCCTTTATGGCGGCTCGGTCAACGCGGGCAATGCCGCCGCGCTGCTGGCCGTCGCCGATGTCGGCGGCGCGCTGGTCGGCGGGGCCAGCCTGACGGCGGAGAGCTTTGGCGCGATCATCGCTGCCGCCTCGCTGGTGCACGAGACACGCTGACGGGCTTCGGCCCGCCACACACCTTGCACTCGCGGCCAAGCCCGCCTAGATGCGCGCGATCAAGCAACGGAGCAGGGCAACCTGCACCGGCGCGCCCACATTCAAAGCGGGCCCACGCGCCCACGGGAAAGTTTCGCAGCCATGTTCACCTTCCTCATCGTCGTTCAGGCGCTGATCGCCGCCGCGCTGGTTGGCGTGATCCTGATCCAGAAGTCGGAAGGCGGCGGCCTGGGTGTCGGCGGCAGCCCTTCGGGCTTCATGTCGGCACGCGGCGCGGCGGATTTCCTCACCCGCACGACTCAGGTGCTGGGTGGTCTGTTCGTGGTGCTCAGCATTGTGCTGGCGGCGCTGGCGGTGCAGATGGGCGGCGCGCAGAAGGTCGATACCACGCTGAATCGCAATGTGCCCGCCGCGCCGGTGGTGCCCGCTGATCCGCTTTCGGGCGCGGCGGGTTCGGCGGCCCCCGCCGCACCCGTGGCCAGCCCGGCTGCGGCGGCGACTCCGGCCCCGGCCGATCCGCTCGCCCCCGCGACTCACAAGTAAGCAGCCTCCCATGCCGGTCCGGCCGCGCTGCCCGCGATCCAGCGGGTGGCGTGGTTGTGGATTGGTGTGGGCTAATGGCATTCCCCGGCTGTCAAAAGCCGCAACTTCAAGGTAAGGCGCAGATCCCATGGCGCGGTACATTTTCATCACCGGCGGCGTGGTTTCCTCGCTGGGCAAGGGTCTCATGGCGGCGAGCCTCGCGGCTTTGCTTCAGGCGCGCGGATTTCGCGTGCGGATCAGGAAGTTCGACCCCTATCTGAACGTCGATCCGGGGACGATGAGCCCCTATCAGCACGGCGAGGTCTATGTGACCGACGACGGCGCCGAAACCGATCTCGACCTCGGCCACTACGAGCGCTTCACCGGCGTCTCGGCGCGTCAGGCGGATAACATCACCTCGGGCCGCATCTACCAGACGATCATCGCCAAGGAACGCCGCGGCGATTACCTGGGCGCGACCGTACAGGTGATCCCGCACGTCACCGACGCGATCAAGGAATTCGCCACCGCCGACACCAGCGACCTCGATTTCGTGTTGTGCGAGATCGGCGGCACGGTGGGCGATATCGAATCTCTGCCCTTCATCGAGGCGATACGCCAGCTGCGCGGCGATCTGGGGCGTGAGACCACTTGCGCGATCCACGTCACGCTGGTCCCCTATATCAAGGCCGCCGGCGAGCTGAAGACCAAGCCGACGCAGCACTCGGTGCGCGAACTGGCGGCGCTGGGGGTGCAGCCCGACCTGCTGCTGTGCCGCGCCGAGCACCCGCTGCCTGAGGGCGAGCGCGCCAAGATCGCCCTGTTCTGCAACGTGCGCAAGGAGGCGGTGATCCCCGCGCTCGACGCGCCGAGCATCTACACGGTGCCGTTGCAGTATCACGCCGAGGGCCTCGACGCCGAAGTGCTGCGCCATTTCGGCCTCAACAGCCCGGCGCCGGACCTGACCCGCTGGACCGACATCAACGACCGCATCAGCCGCCCCGAGGGCGAGGTGACCATCGGCGTCGTCGGCAAGTATGTCGGCCTGCCCGATGCCTACAAGTCGCTGAACGAGGCGCTGAGCCACGGCGGCATGGCCAACCGGGTGAAGGTCAACGTCAAGTGGCTCGACGCCGAGGTGTTCGAGCAGGGTGACGAGGCGATCGCCGCCGCGCTGGAACCGATGCACGGCATCCTCGTCCCCGGCGGCTTTGGCACGCGCGGGACCGAGGGCAAGATCGCCAGCGTCCGCTTCGCGCGCGAGCGCAATGTGCCGTTCTTCGGCATTTGCCTCGGCATGCAGATGGCCTGCATCGAGGGCGCCCGCAACACGGCGGGCATCGCCGAGGCCTCGTCCACCGAATTCGGCCCGACGCAGGAGCCGGTGGTCGGCATCATCACCGAGTGGATGACCGCCGACGGCTTGCAGACCCGCGAGGAGGGCGGCGATCTGGGCGGTACCATGCGGCTGGGCGCCTATCAGGCCAAGCTCTCGGGCAACAGCCAGGTCGCCGGCATCTATGGCGCCACCGAGATCTCCGAACGCCACCGCCACCGATATGAGGTTAACGCGCATTACCGCGAGGCGTTGGAAAAGGGCGGTCTGGTGTTCTCCGGCATGTCGCCCGACGGCCTGCTGCCCGAGATTGTCGAGCGGCCGGACCACCCGTGGTTCGTCGGCGTGCAGTTCCATCCGGAGCTGAAGAGCCGCCCGTTCGAGCCGCATCCGCTGTTCCGCGAGTTTATTGCTGCGGCCGTGCGTCAGTCGCGATTGGTCTAATTGCGTTAAAAGTCCGCCTTTACGATGACTTGTACAGCGGAATGAAAGTCGTCGGAAAGTTTATGATTTTTTAACTATATTAAACAGTTGCAACTGGTGAACCGATTTCGTTAACGCGGGTTTGCGCAGCAACGCAGGGACGTTCCCGACACAATACAATGACCATCGCGGCCGCATTGTGGTGAACGTTTGACCTGATCGGACAGATCGCGGGTGCCAACCTGAATGGCATGCTGGATCGCGCGCACGGGCTTGATCCCGTCGGGCCATTCCATGCGACCCGGATGGCTATAGGCGGGACCTGGCGGCGCCTCTGGTGTCGCGGGGGTGGGTCTTCCCGGGCCCACCCCCGAATACCGCCGTCCCTGCCGCGCCCACAAAAAACCCCGCCGCATCGGGTTAACGATGCGGCGGGGCCAGCCCCGGGTCAAAAGGGGAAAGACCCGGGGCCTGGGGGTCTGGCAAAATCAGGCGGCGGTGCGGCCATCCTCCACCACGCTGAGCGTCGGCTGACCGCCGATGGCGATCTTGCGCGGCTTCATCGCGTCGGGCACCTCACGCACCAGGTCGATCACAAGCAACCCGTCCTCGAGGTTGGCGGCCTCCACACGGACGAAATCGGCCAGCTCAAACCGGCGCTCGAACCCGCGGTTGGCGATGCCAACATGCAGGAACTGCGCGCCATTGGCGGTCTCGTCGGCCTTGCGGCCCTGCACGATCAGCAGGTTCTGCTGGGCGGTGATGTCGATCTCGCCGGCCTTGAACCCGGCGACCGCCAGCGTGATGCGATAGGCTTCCTCGCCGCGCCGCTCGATGTTGAACGGGGGGTAGTTGTCGCCGGCATTGGCGCGCGCGGAATTCTCCAACAGCTCGAACAGCCGGTCAAAGCCCACGGTGTTGCGGCGATAGGGGGTGAAGTCGAAACGGGTCATGACAAAAATTCTCCATCAAAGAGCAATTTTCGGTTCCGGGCGGGCCCACGATGGCACCCGCCCCGGGATCGTTGGTTCTGTGTCATGCCCGACCGGGCCATGACACGGATCGGGAGATATGTTAGCGACCCGCGTTTTCAAGGGGCGCACCCCCCGCGCTTCATTTGCCCGAAAGGACAGCCACGATGGCCAGCAAAATCGAGATCTACACCCAGTTCGGCTGCCCCTATTGCCACCGTGCCAAGGCGTTGCTCGATGCCAAGGGCGTGGGCTACACCGAAATCGACGTGACGATGGACACCAAGAAGCGCGCCGAAATGCAGGCGCGCAAGCCGGGCGCGCGCACCGTGCCGCAGATCTTCATCGACGATGTCGCCATCGGCGGCTGCGACGACCTTCATGCGCTCGATGCGGCGGGCAAGCTCGATCCGTTGCTGAACGCCTGATCGCCATGGTCCGCGTCGCGCTGCTCCAGATGACCACCGGGATCGACCCGGAGGTCAACGCCGCCAACATCGCGCAAGCCATCGCCGATGCGGCGGCGGGCGGCGCGGCCATGCTGTTCACGCCCGAGATGTGCGGGTTGCTCGATCGCGATCGCGCGCGGGCGGCGGCGCACATCTTGCCCGAGAACGCCAACCCGGTGCTGGCCGCCGCGCGCGAAGCGGCGCGGGCGCATGAGGTGTGGGTGTCGCTGGGTTCGCTGGCGGTGCGGGGCGAGGGCGACGACGGCCGGAATGCCAACCGCGCCTTCATCATCGACGCCGCCGGCGAGATCCGCGCCCGTTACGACAAGATCCACATGTTCGACGTGCAACTGGCCTCTGGCGAGGTGTGGCGCGAATCCGCCGCCTATGCCCCCGGCGCCGGCGCGGTGACGGTGGAGACGCCGCTGGGCCGGCTGGGGCTGGCGGTGTGCTATGACTTGCGGTTTCCCGCGCTGTTTTCCGCGCTGGGGGGCAGCGATGCGATCCAGATCCCCGCGGCCTTCACGGTGCCCACCGGCGCGGCGCATTGGCACGTGCTGCAACGCGCCCGCGCGATCGAGGCCAGCGCCTATGTCATCAGCGCCGCGCAAGTCGGCCGCCACGCCGATGGCCGCGAGACCTATGGCCACAGCCTGGTGATCGATCCGTGGGGCGAAATTCTGCTCGACATGGGCGGCACGGCGCCCGGCTTGGGCTTTGCCGAGATCGATCCCGCCCGCATCGCCGCCGTGCGCGGGCAAGTGCCCAGTCTGGCCAATCGCCGCCCCGTGGCCCCTTGCCAAGCCGGCGTTGATGCATAGATCAGTGTAATGATTGTTTTCGACCTTGCCTGTCGCCCGGATGGCCATCGTTTCGAGGGGTGGTTCGCCTCGTCGGACGATTTTGCCCGCCAACAGGCGCGAGGGCTGGTGACCTGCCCGCATTGCGAGAGCGCCGACGTGACCAAGGCCCCCATGGCCCCCGCCGTGCCGCGCAAGGGCAACCAGCAGCCCGACCGCACCCCCGCGCCCACAACCGCACCCACGGCCGCTCCGTCACCCCCGCGGCCGATGCCGCCGGAGGTCCGCGCCGCGCTGATGGCGGTGGCCGCCGCGCAGGCGCAGGCATTGAAAACCTCGCGCTGGGTGGGCAAGCGCTTTGCCGAGGATGCCCGCGCCATGCACTATGGCGAGGCCGAGCCCGCCGCCATCCATGGCCAGGCCACCGCCCGCGAAGCCAGTGAACTGATCGAGGAGGGGATTGCCGTGGCGCCTTTGCTGGTGCCCGTTGCCCCGCCGGGCGAGGTCAACTGATCGCGCGGTTGCCTTGGCCGGGCCGGCGCTCTAACAGCGTCGCCCAACGCACCCATAGCTCAGCAGGATAGAGCGCCCGATTCCTAATCTGGAGGCCACTGGTTCGAATCCAGTTGGGTGCACCACTTTCGCCATCGGCATCCGGCAGGCCTGACGCCCTCGTGGCGAATGGCTGGCATGGCGGTAACCGCCGTGTTAGGCTCTGTGCGATATTGACAGGCGCACGCGAACAGCCTTGGAACCGGCCCCATAGGGCGGATCTCCGGCGAAGGCGGGATGTCCAGAGGGCGCGGGGCCAGGCGATGCTTGTTGCTGAAATGAACCGATCGATCACCCGCGCGCCGGATCTCAGCCGGCGACGCGTCGCGCTGGCGGGGTTGCTGGCGATCCTGCTGTTGTCGTTCATCGGGGACAACTCTCTGAGCGTTTACAGCAACGCTGATTCGGGCGATGCCCTGCGTCAGGTGGGGGTCACCTTGGTCTGCGTGATGCTGCTGGCCTTCACCCATGTCCGCCATGGCTGGCGGCATACGTCGGCTTTGCCGGTGTCGCTGCTGGTGGTGTTCGTCTATTGCCTGATGAGCTCGACCTGGGCGCTGGCGCCGTTCATCTCGCTGCGCCGGTTGGCCTCCACGGTGATGGTCGCCTGGGCGGTGTTCCGCGCGGCGGGCGAACTGGGACCGGTCGCGACTCTGCAAACGCTGCGCAATGTGGCGATGGCGTTGATCGTGGCGTCCTATCTGGTGCTGATCTTCACCACGGCCGGCACGCACCACAGCTTCGATGATTTCGCCGACCTGATCGGCAACTGGCGCGGCATTTTTGTGCACAAGAACGTCGCGGGTGAGTTCCTGGGCATGGCGATCGTAATGTTCGTGTTCGATCCGGTGCCCACGCCGCGCCTGATGCGCTATGGCTTCCTGCTGGCGGCGGTGGTGTTCCTGTGGGAGAGCCACTCCAAGACCGTGATCGGGGTCATCGGGTTGGCGTTGGCGGTGGGTTGGCTGATGCGGACCTATAACCCCCGGCACCTGTCGCGGGCGGCGTTGATCGTGCTGGTGGGCTGTGCGGTGGCGCTGCCGGTGGCGTCGGTTTACTCGGGCCGGCTGATCGCGGTGATCGAGGACCCCACGGGCTTTTCCGGCCGATCGGCGATCTGGCAATACATGTGGATCTATGCCCAGAGCCACTTGTGGACCGGTGCGGGCTATGGCTCGTTCTGGCAGATCGGGCGAGACAGCCCGATCCTGCGGTTGTCGTCGGACTGGGTGGCGGATGCTGGGCACGGTCATAACGGATATCTCGATCTGCTGGTCACGGTTGGCGCGCCGGGGCTGGTGATGGCGGTGCTGGCGGCGCTTGTCTGGCCGACGGTGCTGCTGCTGATCGATGACGCGATGCCGGCGGCGCAGCGGGCCTGGTGCGCGGCGACGCTGGTGTTCATCTTCTGCGACAACATGACCGAGACCAGTTTGCTGGATCGCGCGGCGGTGTTGGAGGTGGTGCTGATGCTGACGTTGGCGGTCATTCACCGCTCGGCGGAACGGGATGGGCGGCGGCCGGGGGCCTATGCGGCGCTGGGGCTGGGCTTCATGGCGCCACATGCGGGCTCCGCGCGGCGGCGGCCGTTGTTCCGCATCCGCCCCTGATCCGCGGCGCCCGCGCCGGATAAAGGGTAAAGTGCGGCGCGGCCTCGCCTCCGGAGATGTCCGGGGCAGGTTGGCAACGATGCACATGGGGCGGGCCTGCTATCAGCGGGCATCATCACCCATTGCAGGCAGCCGCGCCGATGAAAGGCATCATTTTCAACCTGCTCGAGGACGCCGTTACCGCGCGGTTCGGCCCCGATGCGTGGCCCGACCTGATCGACATGGCCGGGGTCAGCGGGGTCTACACTTCGCTGGGTGCCTATCCCGATGCCGAGATCATGGCGCTGGTCGCCGCCGCATCGGTGGCATCGCAGATGCCGGAGGCCGAGGTGCTGCGCTGGTTCGGCCAGCGGGCGTTGCCGATGATGGCCCAGCGCTTCGGCTGGCTGTTCGAGGGCCACACCACTGCGCGCAGCTTCTTGCTCAGCGTCAACGAGATCATCCACCCCGAAGTGCGCAAGCTCCATGCCGGGGGCGCCTGCCCGCATTTCCATTTCAGCGATGGCGAGGATGGCTGGCTGGTGCTGGGCTATCAGTCGCCCCGGCGCCTCTGCGCGCTGGTCGAAGGCTTCGTCGAGGGGGTATCGGCGCACTTCGGCGAAACGGTGGAGGTGCGCCATCTGGCCTGCATGAACGATGGCCACCCGCTGTGCCGGGTGGCGGTGCGCTGGCCGACATGAAACCGTTCGGCGTCACCCTTCCCGAGGAAACCGACGCCCGGATCACGCGGCTGGAGCGCCAGTTGCTGCGCGAACGCGCCGCCCGGCTGGCCGCCGAATCGATCGCCGAACAGGGTCTGCGCGATCTCTACGAGAGCAAGCGGCGGCTGGTCCTGCTCCAGCGCATCACCGAGCAGACCAACAGCGCCAAAGACGTGCGCGATGCCCTGCGGTTTGCCCTGGGCGCGGTTTGCGCCGAGATGGGGTGGGATTTCGGCAACGCCTATCTGGTGGCGGCGGATGGCACCGCCACCGCCTGCGATTGCTGGCACGCAGCATCGCCCGATCACATGATGGAGTTCGTCGAGGCCTCGCGCACGATGTGCGTGCGCCGGGGCGAGGGTCTGCCTGGCCGGGTGGTGGCGGACCCGCGCGCGCACTGGGTGGCCGACGTGCGCGCCGATGCCCAGTTCTTTCGCCGGTCTGCCGCCGTTGCCTGCCGGGTGGTCGCCGGCTGCGCCTTTCCGATCGTGGCCGGGGACGAGGTCGTGGCGGTCTACGAATTCTTCTCGCGCCGGGCGATCATCGCCAACCCCGGCATGGTCGAGACGATGGCGCATATCGGCGTGCAGCTGGGCCGCGTGGTCGAACGCGTCCGCGCGCGCGCGGCCTTGCTGCACGATGCGACGCACGATGCGCTGACCGGGCTGCCCAATCGCGTGCTGTTGGCCGATCACGCCGCCACTGCCTTTACGGCGATGGCCAAGGGTCATGTGTTGGCGATGCTGGTGATGGATCTGGACGGGTTCAAGGCGGTCAACGACAAGCTGGGCCACCACGCCGGCGATTGCGTGCTGGTGGAGGCGGCGCGGCGGTTGCGTGAAGCGCTGGCGGCGGCCAGCGGCGGGATGCGGGCCATGCTGGCGCGGACCGGCGGCGACGAGTTCGTGGCGCTGCTGAGCGGGGCGCCCGGCACGGGATCGCCCGATGCGGTGGCGGCGGCGTTGCACGCAGCGCTGGCCCCGCCGTTCCTGCTAGGCCGGGATGAGGCGGCGATCGGCACCTCGATCGGGATTGCCACCGGTGGTCCGGGCTATACCGATGTCGATCAGGTGCTGCGCGATGGCGATCTGGCGATGTATGCGGCCAAGGCCTCCGGGCGTAACAAGACGGTGCGCTTCACCCCCGATCTGGGCGTTGCCGTGCGCCGCCGCATGTCGCTGGAGCACGAGATCCGCGAGGCGATCCGCGAGCGGCAGTTCGTGCTGCACTATCAGCCGATCGTCACGCTGGGTTCCGGCGAGGTTGCCGGGTTCGAGGCGCTGGCCCGCTGGCAGCATCCGGTGCGCGGGCTGTTGCCGCCCAGCGAGTTCATCCCCGTGGCCGAGGAGACCGGGCTGATCGTGTTTCTGGGCGATTGGGTGCTGCGCGAGGCGTGCAGCGCCATCGCTCGCCTCCACGCCGCGCAGCCGGGAGGGCCTTTGCCCTTCGTGGCAGTGAACATCGCCCCGCAACAGTTCCTCCAGCCCAATTTCATCCACAACTTGCGCGCGGTGGTGATGGAAACCGGCGTGCCCCCAGGTTGCCTGAAACTGGAAGTGACCGAGGGCGTGGCGATCATCGATGCCGAGCGCACCCGCGACGTGTTGGAGCAATGCCGCGCGATGGGCGTCCGCACCGGGCTGGACGACTTTGGCACCGGCTATTCCTCGCTGGCCTATCTGCATTCGCTGCCGTTCGATGTGCTGAAGATCGATCGCTCGTTCGTCGCCTCGATCGATCAACCTAAAAGCCAGCAGATCGTCCGCACGATCCTGGACCTGGCGCGCAACCTGGGCCTGAGAGTTGTGGCCGAGGGCATCGAGACCGACGCGCAGGCGGCCTCGCTGGACGGTATGGGCTGTGTGATGGGGCAGGGGTTCTACATGGGCCGGCCCCTGTCCGAGGACGAGGCCTTTGCGCCGGGGATCATCCGGCCCTCGCTCGCGGGTTGAGGCCCGGCTCAGCCGGACGCGCCATCTCGCCGCAGAGCCCCGCCAGCACCCGCGCCGAATCCGCCCAGCGATAGGCCGCCACGCGCGCCCGGCCGCGCGCGATCATGTCCGCCCGCCGCGCCCCATCGTCGATCATCGCGCGCATCAGCGTGGCCAGCGCCGCCGGATCGTGTGGATCGAACAGCGCGGCGGCATCGCCGCAGACCTCGCGCACGGCGCCGGCGGTGCTGCCCAGCACCGGGCAATCGTTGGCCATCGCCTCCAGCGGGGGGATGCCGAAGCCCTCATGCAGGCTGGGGAACACCAGCGCCCGCGCCCCGCGCAACAGTGCCACCACCTCCGCATCGTCCAGCCGGCCGGGCTGGATCACGCCGGGCACAGCCGAGGGCCGACCATCCTGGCCGAACACATCGGCCCGCTGGGCACCGATCATCACCAGCCGCGCGCCAGTATCGGCAATGCGCGACAAGGCGTCCACCGCCAGGCCCAGGTTCTTGTTGCGGGTGAAATTGCCCAGCGTGACGAAATAGGGCGCTCCTCCCGCCAGCCCCAGCCGTTCCAGCACGGTCGGATCGGGCGCTACCCGGCCCATATGGTCCGCCCCGTTGGGGGCCAGCGCGATCGCCGCCGGCAGCAGCCCGGTCACCGCCGCCAGTTCCCCGCGCGAGAACGCCGAGACCGTGGCGATCCGCGCCGTACGCGCCAGCACCCGCCCCAGCGTGCGGTGTAGCAGGCCATAGAGCTTGCTGAAGAATTCCGGATGGACGAATACGGCGGCATCGTGGATCACCACCAGTGTGCGGCGGTGTGCCATCGGCGCGCTGGCCGCCAGCGCCAGCGCGACGCCGCCGCGCGACGCCCAGGCAAAGCCGATCTGCGTCCACAGATGACCGGCGCCGCGCCCGATCTGGCGTATCTCCACCCAGGTCAGCGGCAGCGTGCGCGCGCCCGGTGGCACCAGCAGGACCCAGCGCCCCGCGATGTCCCCCGCCGCGCCCAGCCGATCGATGGCGCGGACGATCTCCTCGGCATAGCGTTGGATGCCGCTGGCCGGCTGGGTGAGAAAGCGGCCATCGATGTAGACGGGCAGGCCGGGGATCATGCTGTCGGGCGTTGGGTCGGGGGGCGGTGCATCGGGCGCGGGGGCGTGCAGGGCCAGTGTCACTGTCATGCGCGGGTGGCCCGCAGCGCCGCGTAGATCTCGCCCACCGCTGCGGCCGATCGCTCGCGGGTGAACATCGCCTCGAACCGGGCGCGGCCGGCGCGGCCCATGGCGGCGCGGGTGGCGGCATCGTCGGCCAGCATCGCTTCGGCCAGTGCCGTCGCGTCCTCGGCCGGGATGATCCGCCCGGTGACGCCATCGGCCACCACCTCGGGCAATCCGCCGACATTGCTGGCCACGATCATGCGCGCCGCGCGCATCGCCTCCACCGCGACGAGGCCGAAGCCCTCCCACCGCGAGGGCATCACCACCAGATCGCAGGCGGCCATCAGCGCGCCGATCTCCGCCGCCGATTGCCATCCGATCAGCTCGACATTGGGCGGCAGGTCCGCCGGCATCCCGCCGCCGACCACGCTGGCCCCGACGCAGCGCGCCACCAGCGCGTCCTGATGCGGGCGCAACGCCTCGAACAGCACGTCCAGCCCCTTTTGCCGATCGAACCGGCCGACGAACAGCACCTTGCGCCGGGCATCGGGCCAGGGCGCAGGCGACGCCGGCGGCCGATCGGCGATGCCGTTATAGATCAGCACCAGCTTTTCAGGCGGGAAGCCATAGGCGAGGCAGGTCTCCGTCTCCCGCCGGGAGAGGGTGACGATGCGATCGGTCACACGGGCCAGCACGCGCTCCACCCAGGCCACCATGCGCGCGCGGCCGGGCGATCCGGTGATGTCGAAGGCCCAGCCATGCGCGGTATAGACCACGTGATCGGGCCAGCCCCACATCCGCCGCGTGACCACCAGCAGCGGCCGCAGCACCAGCCCGGCGAAGGTGGAATGCAGGTGCACGACATCGGGCCGCCAGTGTCGCCCGGTGGCCAGCACGGTGCGCGCCAGCCGCGCCAGGCTGCGCAGCGACCGGCCCTGCCGCCGATAGCCGACGATCTGCCCCGGGGGCACATCGGGCACCATCAGGCGATCGCTCTCCGGAATGACCAGCCGCATGGCATGGGGCAGGGCGGGCAGGATCTGGTTGAGATAGCTGCCCACGCCGCCGAACGCCGATTCGGTGACGTGCAACACCCGTGCCAGCGCCGGCTCGGGCGGCACGTCGACGGCAGGCGGACGGGTGGCATCTGGCCAATCCGCCGCCTTGTTCGTTGCATCTGCGAACGTGGTGTCCGCCAGCAAATCTGGTGGCAATATCGACGTCAAAACTGCCTGCCCCGCAACCGCTTACCACCTTACGGTGCCATCAGGTTGCAGTGCATCAAAGCAGAGTTGCGGGCGTTTCGGACCAATCCCCCGGGGGTGGCGGCGCTGCTTTAGACGGCGATCCGGCTGCGGTCGATCTGGTCCACGCGGGTGCAGCCGGTCAGCGCCATGGCGACGCGCATCTCGGCCTCGATCAGGCGCAGCACATGCGCGACCCCCGCCTGCCCGCCGCCGGCCAGCGCATAGACCCACGCCCGCCCCAGTAAAACACCCCGTGCCCCCAGCGCCAGCATCCGCACCACGTCCAGCCCCGACCGCACCCCGCCATCGGCGAGCACGGTCAGCCGGTCGCCCACGGCATCGGCCATCGCCGGCAAGGCCCGCGCCGTGGACAGCACGCCATCGAGTTGCCGTCCGCCATGGTTGGAGACGACGATGCCATCGGCCCCCACCGCGGCGGCGGCGCGGGCGTCCTCTGGATCGAGAATTCCCTTGATGATCAAAGGTCCATCCCAGACACTGCGGATGAAATCGAGATCCGCCCATGTGACCGTCGGATCGAAATTGTTGCGCATCCAGGCGAAGAAATCCTCCAGCCCGGTGTTCGGCCCCAGTACCGGCGCGACATTGCCCAACTGATGCGGCCGGCCACAGACCCCCACATCCCACGCCCAGCGCGGATGCGTCGCGCCCTGCCACACGCGGCGCATCGCCCCCAGCACCCCGGCGGCCCCCGCCAGCCCCGAGTGATAGTCGCGATAGCGCGAGCCCGGCACCGGCATGTCCACCGTGAACACCAGCGCATTGCACCCCAGCGCCTTGGCCTTGGCGAGCAGTTCGCGCATGAACCCCCGGTCGCGGATCATGTAGAGCTGGAACCAGAACGGCTTGGTCACTCCCGCCGCCACTTCGTCCAGCGGGCAGGCCGAGACGGTGGAGAGGCAGAACGGCACCCCGGCAGCCTCGGCGGCGCGGGCGGCCTGCACTTCGCCGCGCCGGGCGTTCATGCCGGCGAGGCCAATCGGCGCCAGGGCCACCGGCATCGCCTGCGCCGCGCCGAACAACGTGGTCGACAGGTCGATGTGCGAGACGTCGTTGAGCACGCGTTGCCTCAGGGCAATCGCCTCCAGATCGGCGACATTGCGGCGCAGCGTGACTTCGGCATAGCTGCCGCCGTCGATATATTCGAACAGGAACGGCGGCAGGCGGCGGCGCGCCAGCTCGCGGTAATCGATCGCGGAGGCGGCTTTCATCTCTCGGGCCCTTACTGCAGGTTCACAAAAGCGCCGCCATCGACCAGCAGCGCCGCGCCAGTGATATAACGCGCCATGTCCGAGGCGAGAAACACGATCGGCCCGGCCAGATCGTCGGCCTTGCCCAATCGGCCCAGCGGGATGCGTTGCTCCATCCGCGCGCGCTTGTCGGCATCGGCGAGGTCGTCGCGGTTGATCTCGGTGAGGATCGTGCCCGGCATCACCGAGTTGCAGCGAATGCCGTGCTTGCCCAAGGCAATCGCCGCGCTCTGCATCAGCGAATGCACGCCGGCCTTGGTCGGGGTGTAATGCGTCTGGAACTCGCCGCCGACGAGCGCCGAGATCGACGAAACCGCGACGATCGCGCCCCCCGTGCCCTGCGCCACCATCTGGTTCGCGGCGGCCTGCACCATGTAATACGCACCGTGGAGGTTCACCCGCAGCGTGCGCTCCAAAATTTCGCCGGGCATGTCGAGGAAGGCGTGGAACGGGCAGATCCCGGCATTCGAGACGAACACATCGACCCCGCCGATTGCCGCAGTGGCCTGCGCGACGAACTCGACTGCCGTCGCCGGATCGGAGACATCGCCGGGGATGGCCACCGCCCGGCGCCCCAAGGCCTCGATCTCGCGCACGGCCGAGGCCGCGCCATCGTCATGGCCCAGATAGTTGATCGCCACGTCGGCGCCCTGCCGCGCGGCCTCGATCGCGGTGGCCCGGCCGATGCCCGATGAGCCGCCGGTGATCGCCACGCGTTTTCCGTCAAGCAATGCCATGTCGTTTGGTCCTTTGTGTTCAGGCGCGCCAGCCGAGATCGCGGCTGATCGCGGCGGCGGTGGCGCGGACGTCGTCGCTGAGGGCGGCCATACGCGCGTCATCCATGTACTGCGCCGCGCCCGAGACGCTGATCGCGGCGACGATTGCGCCCGCCGCATCGCGCACCGGCGCGGCGACGCAGCGGATCTGGTCCTCGTTTTCCTCGAGGTCATAGGCGCAGCCGGCGGCGACATAGCCCTCCATCCGTCGCGCCCAGAGATCGGCATCGAACCGGGGATGCTCCTCGGCCAGCCGCGCCAGCCGCCACGCCGCCGGGTGATCGAGCATCAGCGCCTTGCCGAGGCCGGTGGAGGTCAGTGGATGGCGATCTCCCACCCGGCTGGAGATGTTGATCCGCCGCCGCCCGGGCACTTTATCGAGATAGAGCGCCTGATCGGCATCGAGCACGCCCATGTGGACGGTATCCTCGCTGGCGGCGGCCAAGGCTTCGAGATGGGGGCGGGCGATCTGCACGAGGTCGGTCTGCGCCTGCGCCAGCGAGCCCAGTCGCAGGAGCACCGACCCCAGCCGATAGCCTGCGCGCGGGGCATTCGCCAGATAGCCGCGCTCGACCAGCGCCGAGGCGAGGCGGTGCGCGGTGCTGCGCGTCAGGCCCAGCCGCTCGGCCAGTTCGCCCAGCGTGCACGGGCGTTCAGCCACGGCCTCGATGACATCGAGGCCGCGCATCAGTGTCTGGCTGCCGGGAGTCTCTGCCATGCCTGCCTCGCCCAAAACGCTTTGACCTGAACCGCGAATCGTCTTACGAGTCTCAATTAGTGATGTCCAGTCCCATATAATGGGATGAAGAGGGTGCAACGAATGGCATTCCCCAAGATCAAGCACGTGCGCGCATTCACCGCGAAGGGCGGCGGTGCCGATTACCACGACCAGGGCGCCGGCCACTGGATCGACGACCACATCGCCACGCCGATGGCGCGCTATCCCGCGTATCGCCAGAGCCGGCAGAGCTTCGGCATCAACGTGCTGGGCACGCTGGTGGTGGAGATCGAGGCCGAGGACGGCACCATCGGGTTCGCCGTCACCACCGGCGGCGAGCCGGCGTGCTATATCGTGGAAAAGCACCTTGCGCGGTTCCTGGAGGGGCGCGAGCCGACCGAGATCGAGAAGATCTGGGACCAGATGTACTTCTCGACCCAGTATTATGGCCGCAAGGGCCTGGTGATCAACGCGATCTCGGGCGTCGATCTGGCGCTGTGGGACTTGCTGGGCAAGCTGCGCGGCGAGCCGGTGCACGCGCTGCTCGGCGGGCCGGTGCGCGACGAGTTGCAGTTCTATGCCACCGGCGCACGGCCCGATCTGGCCAAGGAGATGGGCTTCATCGGCGGCAAGCTGCCGCTGCACCATGGCCCCGCCGAGGGCCTCGAAGGGCTGCACAAGAACATCGCCGAACTGGCCGAGATGCGCTCGCGCTGTGGCGATGATTTCTGGCTGATGCTCGATTGCTGGATGGCGCTGGACCTCGATTACGCCACCCGTCTGGCCCACCGCGCCTATGACGAATGCGGCCTGAAGTGGATCGAGGAGGCGCTCAGTCCCGACGATTACTGGGCCTATGCCGCGCTGAAGAAGGCCGCGCCCAAGGGCCTGCTTGTCACCACCGGCGAGCACGAGGCCACCCGCTGGGGCTTCCGCATGTTGATGGACATGGAGTGCTGCGACATCATCCAGCCCGATGTCGGTTGGTGCGGCGGCGTGACCGAGCTGATCAAGATCGCCAACTATGCCGATACGCGCGGCGTGATGATGGTTCCGCACGGCTCGTCGGTCTACTCGTATCACTTCGTCATCACCCGGCATAACTCGCCGTTTGCCGAGTTCCTGATGATGCACCCCGGCCCGACCGAAGTGGTGCCGATGTTCGCCCCGCAACTGCTGGGCGAGCCGGTGCCGGTCAACGGCCGCATCCGCGCCAGCGCGCTCGACCAGCCGGGCTTCGGCGTCGAGCTGAACCGCGACATTCCCCTTCATCGCCCCTATGCCCGTAAGGACTGAAACCCATGAAACTCTGCCGTTATGGTGCCAAGGGTGCCGAAAAGCCCGGTCTGATCGACGCCGATGGCCGTATCCGCGACCTCTCGGCGCATGTCGCCGATATCACCGTGGGCACCATCGCCGCCGTCGCCGCGATTGATCCCGCCACGCTGCCGGTGGTCGAGGGCGAACCCCGCTATGGCGTGCCGGTGAAAGGGATCGGCAAGATCGTTGCCATCGGCCTCAACTATCGCGACCATGCCATTGAATCCAATCTGCCGATCCCCTCGGAGCCGGTGATGTTCGCCAAAGCCGTCTCCAGCCTGACCGGTCCCAACGACTTCGTCATGCTCCCCGAAGGATCGACCCATTCGGACTGGGAGGTCGAACTCGGCTTCATCGTCGGCAAGACCGCGCGGTATGTCAGCGAGGCCGACGCCCTGTCGCATGTCGCCGGCTATGTGCTGGCCAACGACGTCTCCGAGCGCTTCAACCAGAAGGAGCGCGGCAGCCAGTGGTCCAAGGGCAAGGGGCACGACACCTTCTGCCCGGTCGGCCCGTGGCTGGTCACGCCCGACGAGATCGCCGATCCGATGGATCTCGACATGCACCTCGACGTCAACGGCGTGCGGATGCAGACCGGCAACACTCGCACGATGATCTTCAACCTCGCCGAGATCATCAGCTACGCCTCGCGCTATGTCACGCTGGAGCCGGGCGATCTGGTCATCACCGGCACCCCCCCGGGCGTGGGCGAGGGCAAGAAGCCAGAAAAGATCTTCCTCAAGGCCGGCGACGTGATGGAACTCGCCATCGCCGGCCTCGGCAGCCAGCGGCAGGACGTCGTCGCCTTCGATCTGGCGAAGCTGGCATGAGTTGGGCGGGTCGTTTCGCCGGGCGCCATGCCATCGTCACCGGCGCCGCCTCGGGTCTGGGCAAGGCCACCGCCGCGCGGATCGTCGCCGAGGGCGGCACCGTGGCACTGTGGGACGTGAACGCCGAGGCGCTCGCCAGCGCGGCGGCGGAGACCGGCGCGGCGCATGTCGAGGCTCTGGATATCACCGATCTGGCGGCAGTCGAGGCGGCGGCGGCGGCGACCATCGCTGCGTTCGGCAAGGTCGATGTGCTGGTCTGCTCGGCCGGGATCACCGGGGCGACGGTGCCGGTGCATGAATTCCCTGTCGATTCATGGCTGAGGGTGTTCGACATCAACGTCAACGGCATGTTCTATTGCCTGCGGACGCTGGTGCCGCACATGCTGGCGGGCGGTTATGGCCGGATCGCCTGCGTGTCCTCGGTGGCGGGCAAGGAGGGCAATCCCAACGCCAGCGCCTATTCGGCGAGTAAGGCGGCGGTGATCGGCCTGGTCAAATCGCTGGGCAAGGAACTGGCCGGGAAAGGCGTGATCGCCAACGCCCTGACCCCGGCGACGTTCGAGAGCCCGATCCTCGATCAACTGCCGGCCAGCCAGATCGATTACATGCGCAGCAAGATCCCGATGGGCCGGCTGGGCCTCACCGAGGAATCGGCGGCGATGCTGTGCTTCATGGTCAGCGAGGAGTGCTCGTTCACCACCGCTTCGACGTTCGACACATCGGGCGGGCGCACAACGTTTTGATCGCCCAAGCCCCGCCGCCAGACGCGGGGCACACCCCTAGCGGGAGAGGCCGCCTGTGACTGCAATTCCCTTCGTCGATGCCCATGTGCACCTGTGGAAGCTGGATCACATCCGCTATCCGTGGCTGATGCCGCCCTTCGCCGAGGATGGGCCGAATGGCAGCACTGCGGCGATCGCGCATGACTATCTGGTCGGCGATTATCTGGCCGACGCGGCGCGGTGGAACGTGGTGGGCGCGGTGCATATCGATGCCGGCGCGGTGCCCGAGCAGGCTTTGGACGAAACCCGCTGGCTGGAGGCGCAGCATGCCGCGCATGGCCTGCCCAACGGGATCGTCGCGTTCGCGGCCTTGCAGGATCCCGGCGTCGATGCCGTTCTGGAGGCCCACGCCACGCACCCGCACGTGCGCGGCATCCGCCAGATCGTCAATTTCCACGCCAACCCGATGCGCACCTACAACCCCAGCGATGTGACGCTGGACGATGACTGGTGGCGCGGGTTCGGGCGACTGGGGCGGCATGGGCTGTCGTTCGATCTGCAGTGCTATGCGCCGCAGATGGCCGGCCTTGCGCCGCTGATCCAGCGCCACCCGGAGGTGCCGGTGATCCTCAATCACATGGGCATGCCGATCACCGCCGAGCGCGAGGGGCTGACCCGCTGGCGCTATGGCATCCGCGCTTTGGCGGCTTGCGGCAATGTCTCGGTGAAGCTGTCCGGCCTTGGCTTCATCGAGCGCGGCTGGACTTTGGAGCGGGTGGCGCCGTTGCTGCGCGAGGTGATCGATGTGTTCGGCACCGCGCGCTGCATGTTCGCCAGCGACAGCCCGACCGACAAATTGTTCGCCCCGTTCGATGCCTATATGGAGGCCTATCACGCCTTCGCCGCCGCCTATTCGCCGGACGAGCGGCGGGACTTGTTCGGGCGCAATGCCAACCGGATTTACCGGCTGGGGCTGGACGTCTGATGGAAAAGATCGCTTTTCGCATGCAGCTTCGCGCCGGCCATCTGGCCGAATACCGGGCGCGGCATGACGCGATCTGGCCCGAGCTGGTCGCGCTGCTGCGCGCCGCCGGGATCCGCGATTACTCGATCCACCACGATGCCGCGACCGATGCCCTGTTCGCCACGCTGTGGCGCGATGGGGCCGAGGGGATGGATCGCCTGCCCACCCATGCGGTGATGCAGAAATGGTGGGCCTATATGGCGCCGCTGATGGAGACGAACCCGGACGGGTCGCCCGTCAGTGTGGCGTTGGAGACTGTGTTCCATCTCGCCTGAAGGGAGAGCAGGCATGGGCGGAAATCCTCTGATTGGCGTTTTATACCATTGGCTTGGTGGGTTATCCTCGGCCAGTTTCTATGTTCCCTATCGCGGCATTCGGCGGTGGAACTGGGAGATCTTCTGGATCACCGGCGGGGTGTTCTCGTGGGTGATCGTGCCTTGGCTGGTGGCCGGGATCATGACGCCCGATCTGGGCGCGGTGATGGCCGCGGTGCCGGGGCGGATCGTCGGGCTGTGCGTGCTGTTCGGGATGATGTGGGGGCTGGGCGGGCTGACCTACGGGCTGACCATGCGCTATCTTGGGCTGTCGCTGGGGATGGCGGTGGTGCTGGGGCTGTGCACGGTGTTCGGCACGCTGATCCCGCCGCTGGTCGAGGGCGATTTTGCCGCCAAGTTGTTGGACACGTTATCCGGGCGGATCGTGTTGCTGGGGCTGGGGCTGACAGTGGCGGGGATCGTCGTTGTGGCATTGGCCGGCGCGGCCAAGGATGCCGCGCAAAGCCCCGCCGAGAAAACCGCGACGGTGGCCGAGTTCAACTTCCGGCTGGGGCTGGCGGTGGCGGTGTTCTCCGGGGTGATGTCGGCGTGCTTCGCCTTTGGCCTTGCCGCGGGCGAGCCGGTCAAGGCCATCGCCGCCGCGCATGGCAGCGGGGCGTTGTGGACCGGGCTGCCGGTGCTGTGCCTGGTCATGGGCGGCGGGCTGATCACCAACGCGATCTGGTGCGGCATTCTGATCGTGCGCAACCGCTCGGCCGGGCAGTGGCTGGACGGCGGCGCACCGCTGGTCGCCAACTATGCGCTCGCGGCGCTGGGGGGCACGCTGTGGTATTTCCAGTTCTTCTTCTACACGATGGGCGAGAGCCAGATGGGCCGCTTCGGCTTTTCCAGCTGGGTGCTGCACATGGCCTCGATCATCATTTTCGGCACGCTCTGGGGCTTTGCGTTGATGGAATGGTGCGGCGCTCCGGCCCGCACCCGCGCGACGGTGTGGGGCGGCATCGGCATCCTGCTGGTCGCCACGGTGGTGATCGGCTGGGGCAACAGCCTCGCCTGAATTCAGATATTTGCCTTCCCTCCTTCAGTCCTGAGGTGAACTCGTGATCGCATCCTCCCGCCGCCTTGCCCTGCTTTGCGCCGCCAGCACGCTGGTCGCGACCCCGGCGCTGGCCGATGACCCGCTCGCCGCGCAGTTCCGCGATCCGCCACAGAGCGCGCGGCCATTGGTGTGGTGGCACTGGATGAACGGCAACATTTCGCAGGACGGCATCCGCAAGGATCTGGCCTGGATGCACGAGATCGGCATCGGCGGGGTGCAGGTGTTCGATGCGAATCTGGCGACGCCGCAGATCGTGCCCCAGCGGCTGACCTATATGACCCCGCCGTGGCAGGATGCGTTCCGGCTGGCGGTGCATGAGGCCGATCGGCTGGGGATGGAACTGGGCATCGCTTCGTCGCCGGGTTGGTCCGAGACGGGCGGGCCGTGGGTGCCCCCCGCCGATGCGATGAAGAAGCTGGTGTGGAGCGAAGTGACCGTGCCGGGCGGGGTGCGTGCCGGGGCGTTGCCGCCATTGCCCCAGACCACCGGGCCGTTCCAGTCGCTGACCCCGCCGATGTCGATCGAGGACATGATCGCCGGGCCGAGTGCCCACCATGTCGCCCCGCCGCAGGCGGGTGGAGCGGTGGCGGTGCTGGCGGTGCCGGTGGCGGTCGCGCCTGCGGCCACGCCGAGGTTGACGCTGGGTGATGGCACCGCAATGGATCTGGACGGCGGGGCGAGAGTGCCCGCCGGCACCGCCGATGCGCCGACCGCGGTGGTGATGACCTACGCCGCGCCGCAGACGATGCGCAGCTTCACGTTCTTTGCCGCCGGTGTGACGGGCATGTTCACCAACACCGCCATCGCCCCCCGTCTGGAGGCCAGCGACGACGGCCACACCTGGCGCAAGGTCGCCGATGTGCCCGCGCGCGCGGTGCCGTCGACGGTGTCATTCCCGCCGGTGACGGCGCGGCTGTTCCGGCTGGTGCTGGCCCCGCTGGCGGGTGGCGGGCAGATCGGGCTGGGCGGGCCGCCGCCGGGGGTGGCCTCGCCATTCCCGCCGCCGCCGGCCAACGCCCCCGCGCCGACGATCGATCTGCGCGAGGCGCACCTGTCGCCCGAGGCGCGGGTCGATCAGGGCGAGGTCAAGGCGGGCTTTGCGGTAGAGCTGGATTACAATGACCTGCCCCCCGCGCCCGATGCCGCCACTGGCGCGGCCCCGGCGCAGGTGCTGGACCTGACCAGCCGGGTGAAACCCGACGGCACGCTCGACTGGACCGCGCCCAAGCTACCCAAGGGGCAGGCGTGGCGGGTGCTGCGGCTGGGCTGGTCGCTGATCGGCACCACCAACCATCCGGCCACGCCCGAGGCCACCGGGCTCGAAGTCGACAAGTTCGATGCGGCGGCGGTGGGGCGGTACATGGACCACTACCTCGCGTCCTACCGCGAGACGGTGGGGCCAGAGAACTTCGGCGCGCACGGCATCCGCGCGATGGTGACCGACAGCACCGAAGTCGGCGCGGCCAACTGGACGCCGGAGATGGTGGCGAAATTCAAAGCCTTGCGCGGCTATGACCCCATGCCTTGGCTGCCGGTGCTGACCGGTATGCTGATCGGATCGCGCGCGGATTCAGACCGGTTCCTCGCTGATTTCCGCCGCACCATCGCCGACCTGACCGCCACCGAGCATTACCGCACCGTCGACAATGCCGCGCGCGCCGCCGGCCTGACCGTCTATGGCGAGTCGCTGGAGGATCACCGCCCGTCGCTGGGCGATGATATGCAGATGCGGCGCTATACCGATGTGCCGATGGCGGCGATGTGGACTTATCCGCAGGGGGGCAGCGCGCGCGCGACGTATCTGGCCGACGACAAGGGCGCTTCCTCGGTCGCGCATATCTGGGGGCAGCAGCGCGTCGCGGCGGAGAGCATGACCTCGTTCATGAACCCCTGGGGCGACAGCCCGCGCACCCTGAAGCATGTGATCGACACCGAGTTCATTCAGGGCATCAACCGCCCGGTGATCCACGATTCCGCGCATCAGCCGGTGGATGACAAAGTGCCCGGCCTGTCGCTGTTCGTATTTGGTCAGTATTTCACCCGGCATGAATCGTGGGCCGGGATGGCGCTGCCCTGGATCGATTACATCGCGCGCAATGCCCTGATGCTGCAACAGGGGCGCAATGTCGCCGATGTCGCGTACTTCCATGGCGAGGATACGCCGCTTACGGCGCTGTATGGCGATAAACCCGTGGCCGATGCGCCCCGGGCGTGGGCCTATGACTTCGTCGATGGCGATGCCTTGATCAACGCGCTGGGCAACGATGGCGATGCCTTGGTGACGCCGGGCGGGGCGCGGTATCGTGCGCTCTATCTGGGCGGCGAGGCGCGGCATATGTCGCTGGCGGCCTTGCGCAAGATCGCGGCGCTGGTCGAGGGCGGGGCGACGGTGATCGGCCCGCGCCCCACCGGGTCGCAAAGCCTCGCCGATGCGACGCCGCAGGCCTTGGCCGATTACACGGCGCTGGTGGCGCGGCTGTGGCCGGGGGCACCCGTGACGCAAGTGGGCAAGGGGCGTGTCGTCGGCGGCACCGATGTGGCGGCGGGGCTGGCGGCGATCGGGGTGAAGCCAGATTTCGCCTTCACCGGCGGATCGGCGCAGGCGGATATCCCGTTCGTCCACCGGCATCTGGCCGATGGCGAGGATTACTTTGTGGTAAATCGTGGTCCGGGGGCGGAAACCATCGAGGCGCATCTGCGCGTCACCGGCAAAGTCCCCGAACTGTGGCACGCCGAGACGGGCACAGCGGAGCCGGTCAGCTATCGCATCGTCGATGGCGAGACGATCGTGCCGCTGACGCTGGCGGCGGAGGAGGCGGTGCATATCGTGCTGCGCCGCGATGCCACGGCGGCGTCGGCCACGGTCGCCGCGCCCGTGACGGGGGCGACGGTGGCGCTGGACGGCCCTTGGACGCTGGCGTTTCAGCCGGGGCGCGGCGCGCCGGCCACGGCGACCCTGCCGGCTCTGGCGCCTTTGAACACCAGCACGGTGCCCGGGATCCGCTATTTCTCGGGCGTCGTAACCTACAGCCGCGATGTCATTGCGCCCAAGGGGTGGAAGGCGGGCACGTCGCTGTGGCTCGATCTGGGCGACGTGCGCGAACTGGCCGAGGTGGCGGTGAACGGGCGCGCGGCGGGCGGGGCGTGGCATCCGCCCTATCGCGTGGACATTGGCGCGGTGGTGCATCCGGGGCATAACCGGCTGGAGGTCAAGGTGGCGGACCTATGGGTCAACCGCCTGATCGGCGATGCCCAGCCGGGGGCGGCGAAGATCACGTGGACACCGCTGCCGACCTATACTCCCGATGCGGCGCTGAAGCCTTCGGGTCTGATCGGGCCGGTGACGCTGACACCTGCGCGGTAGGGGCTTGCGGGCCGGGCCGGGGGGTGGAATGGATCGCACCATCCCCCGACCCGCAGGAGCGCGCGTGAAAATCTGGTTCGATGGTGGCGCGCGGCCCAACCCCGGCGCTTTGGAAACCGCCGTGGTGGCGGGCGGGCGCACGTGGCTGCGCACCGATGCCGGCCATGGCGACAGCAGCGACGGCGAGTGGCTGGCGGCGATCGCGGCGATGGAAATCGCGCGCGATCTGGGCCTGCCCGAGGTCATTCTGCTGGGCGACAGCGCCATGGTGGTGGGGCAGGCGGTGGGCAAGCGGCGGGTGGCGGCCCGCTTTGCCGGGCATCATGCGCGGTTCCGCGATCTGGCCGCCGGGTTCGCGCGGGTGCGCGTGCGACATATCGGGCGCAAGCAGAACCTCGCCGGCATTGCGCTGGAACGCCTGCACGGGCGGCTGTGATGGCGCGGCTGATCCTGCTCAACAAGCCGTTCGGCGTGCTCTCGCAATTCACCGACGCCAAATCCCCGACCGAGCGGCCCACGCTGTCGGGGCTGGTAACGGTGCCGGGGGTTTACCCGGCCGGGCGGCTGGATCGCGATAGCGAGGGGCTGTTGCTGCTGACCGACGATGGCCAGTTGCAGGCGCGCATCGCCGATCCGCGCTTCAAGATGCCCAAGACTTATCTGGTGCATGTGGAGGGCGAGCCTCAGCCCGCGCAGATCGAACAGTTGCGCCGGGGCGTCATGCTGAACGATGGCCCGACCTTGCCCGCCGAGGCCGAGATGATCGCGCCTCCCGCGTTGTGGCCGCGCGATCCGCCGGTGCGCTTCCGCAAGTCGGTGCCCGATGCCTGGCTCTCGCTCACCATCCGTGAGGGGCGCAACCGGCAGGTGCGGCGGATGACCGCCGCCGTGGGTTTGCCGACCTTGCGGCTGGTGCGGTGGCGGATCGGGGATTGGTCGCTGGAGGGGCTGGCGCCAGGGGATTGGCGCGAGATCGCGCTCTAACCGCTACGGGTTTTCCACGCCCGCAACGGGGTAAAGCCACAACCATATCGCTTTAGATCGTCTTCATCCTGATGGAGACCGCGATGTCCGATGCCACCCACGCGCAATTCGATGCCCCGCACGATCCCGCCCCCGCCGAGGATCTGGATCAGACGGCGCTGGCCATGCTCGATGTGCTGGTCAATCGTCTGTCGGACAACCTCGATCACCCCGAGGTCTGGGCATTGCTGGGCGAGTTGCGCGGCGATGCCGGTATGCCGACGTTGCTTCACACCTTGCGCGCTGCCCGGCCGCGCGTGGGCGATCCGGGCATCGGCCATAACCTCGATGTCATCGAGGCGCTGATCATCGCCCTGCGCGAGGACAAGGCCACCGGCATCGCGCGGCTGAAGGCATTGGAACAACGCGATCCGGCCAGCCCGCTGACCGCCGGGGCCAGCTTCTATGCCGATCGCATCGACGACCCCCAACGCACCGCCGATCTCTCCGCGCGGTTCTGTTCGTCGCCGTTCATCAAGTTTGAAACGCTGGTCGACGGCACCGTGGCGCCGTGCTGCTCGATCTGGACGCAGCATCGGCTGGGCCATCTCGACCGCAGCGGTTTCGAGGAGATCTGGAACAGCCCGGACGCCCAGGAGATGCGCGCCTCGATCCTCGATGGGTCCTACCGCCATTGCCACAAGCAGCGCTGCACGCTGATCCTGGAAGACTCGTTGCCGTTGCGCGACGAGGTCACCGATCCCGGCCTGCGCGCGATCCTCGATGGCAAGCTCACCCGGCTGGAAACGCTGCCGCGCTGGCTGTTTCTGGCGCACGACCCCACGTGCAACCTGGCCTGCCCGTCCTGCCGCGCCGGACTGGAGATCGCCGATGCCGACCAGCAGGCGCGTTTCGACGTGATCATGGACCGCGTGCTGCGCCCGATGCTGGATAACGGCGACGACATGACCGTCTCGGTCTCCGGCCAGGGCGATCCGTGGTCCAGCCACCACTATCGCGGCATCCTGCGCCATCTGGCCGACAGCGAGCGGCAGGTGAACCTGCAAATCTACACCAACGCCCTGTTGATGAGCGAACGCCGCTGGGCCGAACATGTGGGGTTGGCCCGCCACAACCCGCGTGTCGATGTCTCGATCGATGCCGCGAGCCCATGGGTCTATGAACATGTGCGCCGGCCGGGCAAATGGGCGACGCTGATCGAGAACCTGCGTTTCATTGCCGGCCAGCACAAGGCCGGGGTGTTCCATGCCTTCAGCCTGAACGCCACAGTGCAACTCGACAACTTTCAGGAATTGCCGGCTTTGGTTGCGCTCGCCGAGGAACTCGATGCCGATGAGTTGCGGCTCTACATGATCCAGAACACCGGCACGCACCTGAGCAACAGCTATGCCCGCGCCAATGTCGCCGGGGCCGAGCATCCGTTGCATCTGGCGTTTCTGGAAACGCTGCGCGATCCGTGCCTCGCGGGTGCGAAAGTCCACATGTACGATGTCGGCACGTGGCGTGCGATCGCCCTGGAGCGCACGTTGCCCTCCGATGCGCTGGGCCAGCACTGGAGCCGCGACGATGCCATCGCCGCGATCGGTGAACACATCCAGGCCAACGACTTCATCACCGCCGCCGCGCTGTGCGCCGCCGTGCGGATCCGCTTGCCGGGAGACGTCAACATCCTGCAGGCCGAAGGGGCGATCTACGATCATCTGGGCTTTGTGCGTCAGGGCAACTGGCGCCGGGCGATGGCCGGGGCCTGAATCTTGGCACTTGCGATGGGTCAGGCAGGGGAATAGCCCTCGGGTGGAGTGACCACGAGGGGTATCCATGATGTCGATCGACCTGTCCGCGCGTGAGGCCGTTGGCGCCGGCTATTCGCTGGCCGCCATCCGGGATGCGCAGGCGCGATCGTGGGTGGCACTGAATGCGATCGCGGCGCGGATCCGCCCGGGCATGACCGAGGCCGAGGCCCGCCGCATGGGCGAGGGCGTGCTGGCCGAAACCGGCATGGAACTGGCGTGGCATCCCTTGCTCGTGCGGTTCGGCGCGGAGACGTTGAAGGTCTTTGCCGATCGCTCGACCGGCGAGGCGGTGTTGGGCGCGGACGACATCTTCTTCATCGACATGGGGCCCGTCTACGGCGGGCACGAGGCCGACGCCGGCGCCAGCTTTACCGTGGGCCACGATGCCGAAATGCAGGCCTGCGCGCGCGACGTGAAAGTGATCTTCGATCGGGCCCGGGCGATCTGGGATGGCGGCGCGGTGACGGGCACGGCGCTCTACGATGCCGTGGCCGCCGAGACCGCGGCGCTGGGCTGGGCACTGAACCTGGATATCAAGGGGCACCGGGTGGGTGACTATCCGCATGCCGCCGGGGGCAAGCTGGGCGAACTGGTGGCGGTGCCGGGGGCCGGCCTGTGGATCCTGGAGGTGCAGATCCGCCATCCCACGCGGGCCTTTGGCGCGTTCTACGAGGACCTGCTGGCCTGATGATCCTGCGCGACAAGCCGGGGATGCTGGACGTGCTGTTCGCGGTGCGCGGTACGATCGTGCCCCGCATCGCCGGGCGGCTGATGCTGATCGCGGCGGTGACGGTGGGCGCGGTGGCGGCGCAGGACGCACATCCGGGGGTGTTCGCGCGGCTGGCGGCGATCCCGTTCACGCTGATCGGCCTGGCGCTCTCGATCTTCATGAGCTTTCGCAACAATGCCGCCTATGACCGTTGGTGGGAAGGGCGGAAGCTGTGGGGGGCACTGGTCATTTCGTCGCGTTCGGTGGCGCGATTGGCGGCGGGGTTGGAGGATGCGGCGCGGGCGACGGTGTTGCGCGGGGTCTGCGGTTTTACCGGTGGGTTGGCGGCGCGGTTGCGCGGGTGCGATGAACAGGCCGCCGTGGCGCGCTGGATCGCGTTGCCGGGGGGGCCGGTGAACCCCACCGATGCCGCCCTGCGCGCGATCGGCGCCGAGACCCAGCGGCTGCGTGCGGGCGGCGCGCTCGATCCGATGCACTGGCACGCGCTGGAGGAACAGTTTGCCGCGCTGGCGCGCGTGCAGGGTGGGTGCGAGCGCATTGCCGGCACGCCGGTGCCCTTCGCCTATTCGCTGCTGCTCCACCGAACCGCGCATGTGTTCTGCCTCAGCCTGCCGTTCGCGCTGGCGGGCAGCATGGGATGGTGGGCGCTGTTGCCGACACTGCTGGTGGGCTACACGTTCTTCGGGCTCGATGCCCTGGGCGACCAGTTGGAGGAGCCTTTCGGCAGCGAGGCCAACGACCTGCCGATCGACGCGCTGGTCCGCACGATCGAGCGCGAGATGCTGTCCGCGCTGGGCGAGGGCGATCTGCCGCCGGCATTGGCGGCGGTGGCGGGGGTGTTGCTCTAGCGGCGCTGCGCCGCTGGCGAATTGTCGCGTGGGGCAGGGATCCGCCGATGTCCTGAAGCGTTGTTGTCGCAGGTCGCATGTGGTCTCAAGGCAACGGCCGCTCCGGTCCGCGGGCCCGCATGGCGCATCGCCAAGGAGAGAGCCGCTATGTCCCCCAGGACCGCACGTCGGAGCCCGTTGCTGATCGCCGCCGGAATGGCGATCGCGCTGAGCGGGTGTCAGCAATCGCCCAACGGTGCCGCGTCCACGGATGCCGCGAGCAGTGGCGCGCCCTTGCCCGCCCCCTTGCCGATGAGCACCAGCGCCCCCACCGCCATCGCCACGGCCCCCGCCGCCAGCGCATTGCCATCTGCGCGGCCGGTACGGCTGGGTCGGCTGGCCGATCCGGCGCAGGGCTATGCCTATCTCGATCGCGCCTATGCCGAGGAGGATGCCGTCGCCGATGCCCCGCCGGATTACGCCTTCGAGGATGACGGCGTGCGCCCCTGGACATGGGCGGCGGGCGACGGCGGCCGGGTGATCAGCGAGCCGGTGCCGGGCGGCTATCGCACGTATTACTATCAGGACGGTGCCGATGAGCCCTACCTCGTGCGCGATCCCGAATATGCCTATGCCTATCATGATGGGGTATTGGTCGGGGTCTATACGCTGGCGGGGGCGTTGATCGGCTATGGCGCGGGTTCGGCGCCGGCGATGTACGGTTCGCGCTATCTCTATCGCGGCCATGCGCTGTGGCAGGGGGCGGTCTCGGGTCCGCACTTGCCGGTCAACGCCTATAACTGGAGCGATCGCCGCGCCGAATTCGCCGCGCGCCGCGCCGCCTGGCAGCAGCAGATGGCCGCCAACGCCGCCTGGCAGCAATGGCACGACCAGCATCGGAACGACGATGGCGGCCAGTGGCAGGACATCCGCGCCCGGCACGAGGACGCCGCGCACCAGTTTGACGCCTGGCAGGAGCAGCGCTTCGCCGGCCCGCCGCCACAGTTCGGCAATGGGCCGCAACCGGAGGGTCCGCCCCCGGCCACGCCGCATCCGGGGGTGGGAACGGCTCTGGTCGGCGGGGCGGTGGTCGCGGGGGCGGCGCTGATCGGCCACGCGGTGATGTCGCAACACCACGCGGCGCCGGGCGCAAATCGCCCCGCCATGGTGCCACAGCCTACCGCGCACTTTGGCGGGCAGCAGCCACATGTCATGCCCGGTCGCCCCGACATGGCCGGACGGCCCGGTATGCCAGAACGCCCGGCGATGGCCGCATACCCCGCCGTGGGGGCGCAGCGTTTTACCGAACCGCAAGACCGCCCGCACGCGATGACCGGCGCCCCGGCGCCTCGCCCCGCCGTGCCGATGGAGCGCCACATGGCCGCACCCGCCGAACGCCATATGCCGGCGCCGATGGAGCGGCATATGGTCGCGCCGGCAGAGCGCCAGATGCCGATCGAACGCCACATGGCCTCCCCCGCCGCGCCGCGCATGGCGCCGCCCGCCGAGCGCCACATGTCCGCGCCCGCGCCGCGCCAGATGCCGCCGCCGGAGATGCATCGCGCACCCGCCCCGCCACGCCCTGAGCCTCACCCCGCCGAACCGCACCACGACGATCCCGGCCACCACGACGGGCATCACCGCTGAACCGCAGCCCCCCGCCATCGCCTATGGCGGGGGGGTCTTGCATGGCGTTTGCATTTTCGCGCATACCGCCGGGCATGACCAAACATATCGTCGCCGCGCTGTTGGCAGCGCCCGCCCTTGCCGCCCTTGTCCCCTCCGCTCTTGCCAAGGCGTCCCCCGCCGACGCGCCGCTCACGCCGATGAGCCCCGACGTCGCCGCGCCCTACGATGAAGTGCTCCCCGATGCCGATTTCGTCCGGCGCGAGGTGATGATCCCGATGCGCGACGGGGTGAAGCTCTACACCGTCGTCGTGTTCAGGAAGGGCACGCAGAACGGCCCGATCCTGCTCTCGCGCTCGCCCTATGACGCGCATGACTCCGTGACCCGCACGCAGAGCCAGCACATCGAAGACATCCTGCCCGTCATGGACAAGGAATTCGTCGATGATGGCTATGTCCGCGTCTACCAGGACATTCGCGGCATCCACCGGTCCGAGGGCGTGTTCGTGATGAACCGGCCCTTGGCGGGCCCGCTGAACAAGACCGGCATCGATGAAGCCACCGACGCCTATGACACCATCGACTGGCTGGTGAAGCACACGCCGGAGAGCAATGGCAAGGTCGGGGTGATCGGCTCCTCTTACCTCGGCTTCACAACGCTGATGGCCGAGATCAACCCCCACCCGGCGCTGAAGGCCGCCGTGCCCGAAAGCCCGATGGTCGACGGCTGGATGGGCGACGACTGGTTCCACAACGGCGCGTTCCGGGTCTCGGGCTTTGACTATGCGCTGGAACAGAGCATCGGCAAGGCCGATGCCAAGGCCGGCATCCCGCGCGGCCCCGGCGACGACTACAGCGCCTATCTCGCCGCCGGATCGGTGGGCGACTATGCGGCGAAGTACAAGATCACCGGCGTGCCCTTCGTGCGCAAGCTGATCGAGAACCCCGCCTACACCGATTTCTGGAGCCTGCAGGCGGTGGACAAGTGGCTCGCCGCGCGCCCGCTGACCGTGCCGACGATGCTGGAAGTGGGTGAGTGGGATCAGGAGGACAGCCATGGCGCCCCCGCCGTCTACGCAGCGTTGAAGGGGCAGGCCTCGGCGCAGGGGAAGTTGACGTTGGTGATCGGGCCATGGCGGCACTCGGGCGCGAACCACTATGGCACGCATCTGGGTGACATTGATTTTGCCGGCGACACCGCGCTGCAATGGCGCCAGCGCTATCTGAAGCCGTTCCTCGACCATTATCTGAAGGATGGCCCCGATCCGCAACTGCCGGGGGCGATCACTTATGCCTCGGGCATCGATCAGTGGCAGCAGTCGCCGACCTGGCCGATGGGTACGCCGACGCCGTTCTACCTCGGCGCGGCGCATGAGGCCGGGTTTGCCGCGCCGGCCGAGGCCGGTTCGGTCAGCTATGTGTCGGATCCCGCCGCGCCGGTGCCTTTCGTGCCGCGCCCGGTGCATCTGGGCGATGCCGATCAGTGGCAATCCTGGCTGGTGCATGATCAGCGCTTCGTCGATGGCCGGCCCGATGTGCTGACCTTCACTGGCGGCGTGCTGGACAAGCCGGTACATATCATGGGCGCGCCGGCGGCCGACATCTACCTCGCCACCAGCGGCAGCGACGCCGACGTGGTGGTCAAGCTGATCGACGTCTATCCCGATGCCGTGCCCGAGCATGGCGGCAAGGACCTCTCGGGCTACGAACTGCCGATCGGGATCGAGATCTTCCGCGGGCGCTATCTGGGCAGCTTCGCGGTGCCCCAGGCGCTGGTGCCCGGCGCGGTCAACCGCTTCCGCTTTTCGCTGCCCAACGTAAACCACGTGTTCCTGCCCGGGCACCGCATCGCGGTGCAGGTGCAGTCCTCGCTGTTTCCACTCTATGACCGCAACCCGCAGAGCTTTGTGCCGAACATCTTCCTGGCCAAGCCGGCGGATTACAAGCCGGCGACCGTGACGGTGTCCTATGGCGGGGCGGCGGCCAGTGCGGTGTGGTTGCCGATCGTGCCGTAAGGTCGGGAGCGGGGGGGCTTCGCGCCTCCCCGTCGGCCGGGCGGATCAGTCGCGGTGCGCCATGGGCCTGCCCCGCCGCGCATCGCGCCATGATGCGACTTTCCGCAGCATTTCCAGATCCGCCGCCTGCATCTGATGGCATGCCTCGTCGGCCGTCATCTCGCCGGGGGCGGCCATGTCGAACGCCTCGGCGGACGGGGCCGCGGTGGGGGCGGTGGTGCGGTGGGCGTGCTCGTTCAGGATGTCATTGCGGGCATGGTCGCGGGCATCCGCCCGCTTTTGCCAGCGCGGCAGTACGTAAGTGGCCAGAACAAAGATCACCGCCGCCACCGCAAGCGGAACATAGGCCCAAGCCAACGACCAGGAAGTCATGAAAGGTATCTCTCGATTGAGAATGTGTGGATACGTTTCTGAATAAATCGCAAACGAAATTGCAGTGCATTAACAATACGCGGGCTGAACTGAACCTATCGCATCCGATGATCATGCGCCCGCAAGGCGTCGCGCAATCCGTTCGTTGTTGCGAGGCTTCGATGGCCCGCGACGCTCTTGCAACATTAGTACTTAATGGGGTTGCAGGGGTCTTGTAAACAATTGTAAAAGTGGTCATATCGGCGATGACACGGGGGGCGCTCGCGGGCAATTGCGTAGAATGTGAACAATTGTAAATTGGCACACGCCGGATTGCCGCGTTCCGCCATTTCTGCTGGGCGATGGCGTGGTGGGGCCCTAAAGTCGGCGCCGGGATGTGCGATCTCCGAAGCCGCAACGGGACGATTGAATTTGCGTAAAATCCGTTGTTCACGCCGCACCGATGGCCCGATATCGCAAACCGTGCGGCGTTGCGTAAAGGCCAGGTGGACACCACGGTGATGACGATTGCGCTGCTCGACGACGATCGCGAGTTCCTGGCCATCCTTGAATCCTGGCTGCAGCAATCGGATTATGCCTGCACCTGCTTCACCAGCGGCGGCGATTTGATCCGGGCCGCACGACATCAGAGCTTCGACCTGTTCATCCTCGATTGGAACCTGCCCGATCGTTCAGGTCTCAGCGTGCTGGAATGGATCCGCAACCAGTGGGGCGACGGGGTGCGCGTGCTGTTGCTGACCAGTCGGTCGGGGGATGACGATATGGTCGTCGCGCTCAATGCCGGCGCCGACGATTTCATCTCGAAGCCGGTGAGCGAGAAAGTCCTGCTCGCCCGCCTTCAGGCTTTGACGCGGCGCACGTCGCCCACGCCGTCCGAGGATGCGGTGGAGACTTATGGCGCCTACAGCTTCACCATCGTCCAGCGTCGGGTGCTGTTGAACGGCGTGCCGATCGAGCTGACGCTCAAGGAATTTCAACTGGCGCTGATGCTGTTTCGCAATCGCAACATGGCGGTGGCGCGCTCGCACCTGATGGAGGCGATCTGGGGCGTGACGCTGGGCGTGGAAAGCCGGACGCTCGATATCCACATCTCGAAAATCCGGCGCAAGCTGCAGTTGCGGCCGGAGAACCGCTTCGTCATCCAGCCGATTTATGGCTATGGCTATCGGCTCGAGGAGGTGGGCGAAACGTGAGATCATCGTGGGTTCTGGCCGTCGCACTGGCGATGGCATTGGGCACGGCATCCGCCGCTGCCCCCGTCGGCACGCCCGAAGTGACGGTCTATGCCGTGCACGCGGGCGATACGCTGGCGTCGCTGGCGCGCGTCGGGCTGGTGGGGCGCGATGCGGTGGCGGCGGTGATGCGGATCAATCATATCCCTGTGCCGCGCCGGCTGCGCGCGGGCGAGAGCTTGCGCATCCCGCGCGCGCTGCTGCGCGACGAGGGCAGTTTCGCCAGCGTGGAGGCCTTTTCCGGGCCGGTGACGCTGATGGTCGGCGGGCACGTGCTGCCGGTCCATACCGGGGTGCAGGTCGGCGAGGGTGCGCAGATCCAGACCGGCCGCAACGGCTTTGTTACGCTGCGCCTGCGCGATGACAGCGCGGTGTCGCTGCCATCGCAGACCAGTGTGGTGATCGCGCGGCTGCGCCGGGTATTGCTGAACGGCGCGGTGGAGCGGGAATTCAGGCTGGCCGATGGCCATCTGCACACCACCGTCACGCATATGATCCAGCCCGAGAGCACCTTCCGCGTGGTCACCCCGCTGACGGTTTCGGCGGTGCGCGGCACCGGCTTTCGCGTGGATTATGCGGCTGCGGCGCAGACCGGCGTGACCGAAGTCGACGAAGGCCGGGTGGCGGTGGACGTGCCGGTGGGCAAGGCCCCGGTGCTGGTTCCCGCCGGGCTGGGTCTGGCGGCATCGGCGCAGGGGCTGGGCACGCCCACGCCGCTGTTGCCGGCGCCGGGGCTGGTCGATCCCGGCCGGGTGCAGACGGGGGCGCAACTGGCCTTCCGCGTGGTGCCGAAGGATGGGGCGGTGGCCTATCACGCGCAGATCTCGCGCGATGCCGGCGCGTTGGACGTGGTGGCGGAAACGACCGTGCCGGGGCCCGATATCGGCTTTGACGCGCTGGCGACGGGGAGCTGGTTCCTGCGGCTCACCGCGATCGATGCGCAGGGGATCGAGGGATCGGCCACGTCCTTCGTGTTCGATCGCTTCCGCAACGAGGTGGGCGGATCGATGGCGCAAAGCCGCGCCGGCGGGCACCGGAGCTATCAGTTCAAATGGTCGGGCGTGGCCGATGGGGCGCCGCGCTATCGCTTCCGGCTGTGGCGCGATGGGCATGATACGCCGGCCGTGGTCGATGAGACCGGCCTGCAATCGCATGTCCTCGATATCCGCGACCTGCCGCCGGGCGACTATCGCTGGCAGGTGACGTCGACGTTGATCGCCGGCGGGCGCGTGATCGAGAGCCCATCGCCGGTCCAGAGCTTCCTCATCGCCGGATCGCGATGAGCCGGCAGGCCAGCGGCGCGCGGCTGTCGATCGAATGGGGGCTGGTGCTGCTGGCGGCGATGGCCGCGGTGGTGGCCATGGTGGCGGGCCACGCGACCGAGCGGCTGGACAACGCCGCCTATGACCTGATGCTGCGCGGGGCAACGCGGCGGATCGATCCGCGCATCCTGCTGGTGACGATCGACGACCGCAGCCTGAAGGCGGAGGGGCGCTGGCCCTGGCCGCGTGCGCGCGATGCGGCACTGGTCCGCGCGTTGCAGGCGGGCGGGGCGCGTGCGATTGCCCTCGATATGCTGATGCCGCCCGGTGAAGCGCGTGAGGATGCGGAACTGGCGGCGGCGATGCGGGGGCCGGCGCCGGTGTTCCTGCCGGTGCATTTCCGCGTGCCGGGGCAGAATGGCGCGGGCTTCGATCTGGAGACGCCCGCCGCGTCCTTGGCCCGGGCCGCCGCCGGGCTGGGGCAGGTGAATCTGGCCTTCGATGGCGATGGCAATGTGCGCCATGCCTATCTGACTTATGCCGGTGGCGGGCGGGTGTGGCCGCATCTGGCGATGTTGCTGGCCGGGCCGTACCGCATGGACGAACCGCCGCCGGCCGCCGGAGCGCTGGAGGCGCGCGATCCGGTGATGATCGCCTATGCCGGGCCGCAGGGCAGCTTTCCCGCCGTCTCGGCCACCAGCGTGCTGCGCGGCGAGATCCCGGCGGAGGTACTGCGCGGCCGGCTGGTGCTGGTGGGGGCCACGGCCAGCGGGCTGGGCGATGCCTATGCCACGCCGTTCAGCGATGACACCTCGCTGATGCCGGGGGTGGAGATCCAGGCCAACGTGCTCAACATGCGGCTGACCGGGGCGCAAGTGGCGATGGCCTCGCCGCTGATGGTGGCGCTGGCGGCGTTGGTGCCGCTGGTGCTGCTGCATGTGGCGATGTGGGGATGGGCGCCGCGACGCAGCCTGCCGCTGGCGATCGGCTTGATCGTGGCGGTGGCGGTGGGCAGCGGCTTGCTGTTGGCGTTTGGGCATGTGTGGTGCCCGCCGGTGGCGGCGATGATCGGGCTGGCGGGGCTCTATCCGGTGTGGATGTGGCGGCGGCTCTCGGTGGTCAGCGCTTATATGACCGCCGAGCTGGACAAGCTGAGCCGCGAGCATGACCTGCTCGAACGGCCGCGCCCGGATCTGACCCGTGCCGATTTCGTCGACCGGCAGATGGGGTTGCTGCGCTCGGCCATCGATCGCGAGCGGGATTTGCGCCGGTTCCTCAAGGATCGCGTGTCGCAGATGCCCGATGCGGTGATCGTGGCCGATAACGCCGGTCGCGTGGTTCTGGCCAACCGCAATGCGCAAGTGCTGGCCGAGGATCTGTGCGGCGGGGCGTTGGCGCATGTCGATCCGTTGCTGGGGGCGCTCGATCCGGGCCTGCCGCTGGCGGCGGATTGGCCGGGCACCGCGTTTCCCTGCGGCCGTCAGGTGGAAAGCGCCGATGGCCGCACGTTCGATGTGCGTTTCGAGCCGCAGCAGTCAGAGGCCGGCACGCCGCTGGGGGTGGTGATCCGGCTGGCCGACGTGTCACTGGGCATCCGCTTGCAGCGCCAGCGCGAGGATGTTCTGCAACTGCTCAGCCATGACATGCGCGCGCCTTCGGCCTCGATCGTGGCGCTGGTCGATATGGTGGGGAAGGGCGCGCCCGCCGAGACGGTGCTGCCCAGGCTGCGCGATCATGCCCAGCGCACGCTGGCGTTGGCCGACGATTTCGTGCAGCTCTCGCGCGCCGAGTTGAAGCCATTGGACCTGCAACCGGTGGACCTGATCGAGGTGGTGCAGACGGCGGCGGATTCGCTCTGGCCGCGCGCCACGGAGCGGCAGGTGCGGGTGGAGCTGGATCTCGCCTGCGACGACCTCTGGGTGCTGGGCGAGGCGGCGATGCTGGTGCGGGTGTTCGTCAACCTGCTCGACAACGCGCTGAAGTTTTCAACGCCCGGCCAGAGCATCCGCGTGGCGGTGTGGGCCGAAGCCGGGCGCGCGCTATGCCGCGTGGCCGACGATGGCCCGGGGATTGCGCCCGACCGGCTTCAATCCATCTTCGAGAAATTCCGCAGCGCCCCGGCGGGCCCGTTCCGCAATCTGGGCGGCACCGGGCTGGGGCTGGCGTTTGTCCATACCGTGGCGGCGCGCCATCGCGGGCGGATCCAGTGCGAGAGCAGGCTGGGCGTGGGCACGGCTTTTACGCTGGATTTGCCGGCGATGCCTGAGCCTGCTTGAGCGACTGGCACAGCGTGGCCGCCAAGGTTGTCCGGGCGCGCGGCCCGGGCTGATGCCGCGCCAGTTGCGCGCGGAACACGTCGCGGTTGCCGGCCATATCGGTGATCACCAGTGTCAGCGTTTCAACCGGCGTGCCATGGGACGACAGGCGTCCGTTGGTCACCGCCGGCTGGGGCTCCTGATGACCGGCGCCGGTGACGGCCACGCGGGCCGGCGCGACGCCATAGGCCAGATCGACCAGCAGATGCGGAGGGCCCCCGGCCTTCAGGCCGACCTCGGCGAGGCACTGCCCCACCTCTGCCAACACGGCCGGATCGACCTGCGCCGAGGCGGTCGACAGCACGTAGGCCCCCTCCGGCGCGGGCAATGCCCCCCAGGTCTCGGTCAGCGGCGGGGGCGGTGCCCCGCATCCGCCGATGGCCAGCACCAGCACCAGCGCGCGCCATCGCCCATATCCCGCCCTGTCGCAACGTCCCTGCATAGCGTCCATCCCGCAACCGATCCGATAGGGGGCTCTATCGCGAAACCCGGCGCTGTCAAAGCATGGGTCCGGAGCGGGGGCGGATTGCGCCAGTGCCGGCACGCTGGCATAGGCGCGGGCCGCAATCGCGCGGCACATGGAGAGTCCCCACATGTCGGCCAGCCTGGCCGCCGCCCGCTCGGTCGGCATCGATTTCGGCACGACCAACTCGGTCATCGCCCGCGCCGGTGACGGCGGGGATGCCGCGCTGGCCACCTTTGCCGCGCCCGATGGGCCGACCTCGGTGTTCCGCTCGGCGCTCTGCTTTTGGCAGGATGACGATGTGCGCGGCGCGCTGGCGCATGAGGCCGGGCCCTGGGCGGTGGCCGAGTTCCTGGAATATCCGCAAGGGTCGCGGTTCATCCAATCGTTCAAGTCGGTGGCGGCCAGCGCCACCTTCGAACATGCCAACCTGTTCGAGAAACGCCTGCGCTTCGAGGATCTGGGGCAGGTGTTCCTCACCCACCTGTTCGCGCATAGCGATGGTGCGCTGGCCGATCTGCCCGATCGCGTGGTGGTGGGGCGGCCGGTGCGCTATGTCGGGGGGCGGCCCGATCCGGCTTTGGCGCGCGCGCGTTATGACGCGATGTTCGCACTGCTCGGGCGGCCGGTTCATTACGTTTACGAGCCGATCGGCGCGGCTTTCAGCTTCGCCGCGCGGTTGACCGAGCCGGCCAACCTGCTCGTCGCCGACTTTGGCGGGGGGACCAGCGACTTCTCCGTGGTCCGCGTCGAGGCGCCCGATGCCGCGCGGCGCTGCACCCCGCTGGGCTCGGCGGGCATCGGCATTGCCGGCGACCGTTTCGATTACCGCATCATGGATCATCTGGTGCTGCCGTTGCTGGGCAAGGGCGGGACCTATCGCTCGTTCGACAAGGTGCTGGAGATCCCGCCCGCGCACTTTGCCGATTTCGGCGACTGGTCGCGGCTGGCGCTGATGCGCAACCGGCGGACGCTGGAGCAACTGGCCAAGTTACAGCACAGCGCCACCGATCGCGCCGCCATCGGCCGGATGATCGCGGTGGTCGAGCATGAACTGGGCTATGGCCTCTATGAGGCGGTGGGGGCGTTGAAGCGGGCGCTTTCCGGCGCCGACCATGGCGAATTGCGGTTCGAAAGCGCCGACCTGACCATCGCCGCCGATGTCACCCGCGCCGATTTCGAGCGCTGGATCGCGCCCGACCTGCATCGCATCGCCGAGACGCTCGATGGGGCGCTGATCCGCGCCGGGTTGGAGCCGGACCAGATCGACCATGTGTTCCTGACCGGCGGATCGTCGCTGATCCCGGCGGTGCGTGCGCTGTTCGAGCAGCGGTTTGGCACGGGCCGCATTGCCAGCGGCAACGAACTGACCTCGATCGCGCATGGTCTGGCGCTGATCGGCCAATCCGATGACCTGGCGCAATGGATCGAGCTGGATATAGACAGGACGCCGTGATGGCGCCGGGTTACGGCGCCGGGTGGTCGGGGCGGTGGAGTGCGGCGATGTCCTCGCGGCGGCCGGCAAGGTAGGCGTCGCGCGTGGCCATGTAGGGGTTCCGGACGCCGCTGCGCACTTCGCGGATCCGGGCGTCCTTGACCAGCCGGTCGTCGAGCACCCCCAGCACCGTGGACGGTATGCGATAGCCCACGCTGGTCAGCGGTTTGCCGACCAGCGTGGGCAGGAACATGTTGTCCGCCAGCGTGCCGGCCAGATCGCGCACGGTGGTCGGCCCGAACACCGGCAGGAACATGTAGGGCCCGGCCCCCACCCCATAGAACCCCAGCGTGTTGCCAAAGCCGTTGAACCGGAAGGGGATGCCGAACGGATGGCGCCGCGCCACATCGAACAGCCCGCCCAGCCCCACCGTGGTGTTGAGCGTCAACCGCGCCAGCGCCCGCCCGGCGCGGCCGACGCGGTGCTGGAGCAGGCAGTTCACGATCGTCACCGGCTCGCGCAGGTTGTAGATCACGTTGTGCACGCCATCGCGCACCGGCGCGGGCAGCACTTTGCCATAGGCCATCGCCGCCGGGCCGATGACGATCCGATCCGCGGTCTGGACCGCCGCGAACGAGGCCTTGTTGAGCGGCGCGGCCGGATCGGCCCGCGACGAGCTGGCGCTGACGACGATCGTGCCATCGCTGCGCGCGGCATCGGCGCCATCGGACGATGGGGCAGGCGATGTGGCGTCGCTGCTGTCCGCGCTCGGCAGGGCGGCCGATGGATCGGCAGGCATAGCCCGCGCTGCGGCCGGCCATGCGGCCAGCGCCAGCGTTATGGCCACCACCCCGCGTGCGGTCTGGGCCCGCCTGCCCGATGCCCGTTCGGCCGCCATCACATCGCGCGCCGATGCTGCGCGATCGACGCCGGCGATGCCTTGGGGTCGGGCGCCGCGCGCCCTTGCTGCCCACTCTTGTCGATCATGCATATCTCCTTCGCTTGGGTGCTTAGACGCCGCGCGGGAGAATGCACCCCAGCTTCTCGCATGCGCACCCGATACATGTCGATACGTGTCACCGGTGGCGCGCGATTTTTTGGTGGGCGCCAACTGCGGCGGTGCGGCGCACGCGGCGTCTATGTGGCTCACGCAGGGAGGTTTGATGCCTGGGCCACACGACGCATTCGGTTTGATTGAGGTCCACTATCGGCATGCCTTTGGCGCCGGGATCCTGCCCACGTATCGGCACTATCGCGGGGTGGGGGCGCCTTCGGCGGCGCTGGGCTATACCCGCGCGGGCGACAGGGTGGAGCCGCTGTTCCTCGAGCGCTATCTCGATGCGCCGGCCGAGGTGGTGGCCGCCGCGCGGCTGGGCCGTGCGGTGCCGCGGGCGGGGATTGTCGAGATCGGGCATTTCGCCACGCGCACGCCGATGGCGATGATCGAGCTGTGGGAGGATGTCGCCCGCACGCTGGCGCCCAATGCCGAGATTGCCATGGCCACGCTGACCGCGCCGTTGCGCCAGGCGATGGGCCGCGCGGGCGTGCGGTTCGAGGTGCTGGCCCCGGCCACCGCCGACCGCGCCGGGGAGACCGGGCAGCACTGGGGCCGCTATTACGAATTCGACCCGATGGTGTGCATGGGCGACATCGCCGAGGGACTGGCGGCGATCGCCCGCCTGCAGGGCCGTCGCCCGGCACGGCGCGCGGCATGAGCCGGCTGGATATCGCCTTGGCCGCGCATGAGGCGGCGAACGGGGCGCGGGTGGCGCTCGATTTCGGCGATGGCGCGCGGGTGACGTATGCCGAGTTGCCGGCGGCGGTGGCCGAGGTGGCGACGGATCTGGGCGTGCTGGATCGCGCGCGGCCGGTGGCGCTGGCGGGGGATTATGGGCGCGGGCTGGTGCTGGCGGAACTGGCGTTGCTGGGTGCCGGGGTGCCGGTGCTGTCGCTGCCCCGGTTCTTCACCGAGGCGCAGAGCGCCCATGCCATTGCCTCCAGCGGGGCACAGCCGATGCCCGGCGGGGCCAGCGCGGCTTTGCCGCCGCAGGTGCTCTTGCCCTCCGGGACGGCGCGGATCTCGTTCACATCGGGATCGAGCGGAACGCCCAAGGGCATCTGCCTGACCGCCGACCATCTGCTTGATGTGGCGGCGGCGGCGGTGACCGGGGTGGGCAGCCGGCACGCGGGCCGGCATCTGGCGCTGTTGCCGCCGGGAATCCTGCTGGAGACGGTGGCGGGGATGTATGCCACGCTGCTGGCGGGCGGGACTTATGTGTGCCCGCCGCAGGCCAGCGTCGGGCTGGGCGATCCGTTCCGGCCGGATGTGGCCGCGATGTTCACCGCGATCGATCGGATGGACATCACCTCGCTGATCCTGGTGCCCGAGTATCTTGCCGGGCTGGTGACTTTGATGGAGCGGACCGGGGTGCGGTTGCCGGCTTTGACCATCGTGGCGGTGGGCGGGGCGCGGGTGCCTCCGGCATTGCTGGCGCGGGCGCTGGCGGTGGGGCTGCCGGTGCGGCAGGGCTATGGCCTGACCGAGACCGGATCGGTGGTGGCGCTGGAGGCCTCGGTCGATCCGATGGCGGCGGGATCGGTGGGCGGATCGCTCGGTTTGTACCGGATCAGCCTGGCCGGCGATGGCGAGATCCTGCTCGATGGGCCGGTCTGTGCCGGGGTGATCGGCGGCGAGGCGCCGACGCGCCCGTTCGCCACCGGCGATATCGGCCGCGTCGATGGCGAGGGCCGGTTGTGGATCGAGGGGCGCAAATCTAACCTGATCGTCACCAGCTTTGGTCGCAACATCTCGCCCGAATGGCCCGAGGCGGTGCTGATGTCGCAGCCGGGCGTGTTGCAGGCAATGGTCTGGGGCGATGGCTTGCCGGCGGTGCAGGCATTGTTGGTGCCGGGGCGGCCGGACGTCGATCTGGCGGCGGCGGTGGCGGCGGCGAATGCCACGTTGCCCGCCTATGCGCGGATTGGCGGCTGGCGCGAGGTTGGCGCGTTCATGCCGGGCAACGGGCAACTCTCGGGCAATGGCAAGCTGCGCCGCGCTGCCATCCGCGCGGTTTGGTGCGCGGGCGAGCCGGCCTTTGCCGATGAACTCGATGCCGCGACCTTCCGCAACCGGCTGCGGTTTCTGGGCACGCCACAGGTGCAGGCGGGGCTTTCGGGCACGATCAGCCGCGCCATGTACATCGCCTATCTGACACAGGCCTATCACCACGTGCGCCATACGGTGCCGCTGATGGAGGCGGCGCGGGCGCGGCTGGGGCATCGGCCCGAACTGGTCGCGGCGCTCGATGACTACATCGCCGAGGAGACCGGACACGAGCACTGGATCCTGTCCGACATTGCCGCCGCCGGGGGCGATGCCGCCGCCGCCGCGCGCGACAGCGCCGCCGATCCGGCCACGCTGGCGATGGTCGCGCACGCCTATGCGATGATTGCCGAGGGCAATCCGGCGGCGTTCTTCGGCATGGTCTTCGTGCTGGAGAGCATCAGTGTGGCGCTCGCCCAGCGCGGGGCCGGGGCGGTGGCCGAGCGGCTGGGCCTGCCGCCCGAGGCGTTCACGCACCTCACCTCGCACGGGGCGCTGGATGCCGATCACATGGTGTTCTTCACCGATCTGGTGAACCGCCACACGACGGCCGACGACCGTGCCGCGATCACCACGATGGCGCGCGCGATGTTCGGCCTGTTCGCCGGCGTCTTTGCCAGCATCCCGATGGAGCCCGAACATGCGCACGCTTGAAGGCAAGACCGTGTGGGTCACGGGCGCCGCTGGTGGGATCGGTGCGCCGCTGGTGCGGTTGCTCGCCGCGCGCGAGGCCGATGTCACCGCGATCGATCGCTTGCAAACCGATGCCCCCAACTTCGTGGTCGATCTGGCCGACGAGGATGCGCTGGGCGGGCTCTGCGGGATGTTGCGGACGTTGCCGCCCGATGTGTTCGTCAATCTCGCCGGGGTAATGGTGTTCGGGCCTCTGGCGGCGGCGGATCCGGCGCAGATTGCGGCGTGCTATCGTCTCAACCTGGTGGTGCCGGCATTGCTGGCCCAGGCGGCGGCGCAGGGCATGCAGCGGCGCGGCAGCGGGCGGATCGTCAATGTCGGCTCGATGCTGGGGGCGATCCCTTATCCGTGGTTCGCGGCCTATTCCAGCGGCAAGGCCGGGCTGGCGGCGCTGTCCCAGGCGTTGCGGCGCGAACTGGCGGGGACCGGGGTGGAGGTCACTCATGTCGCCCCCCGCGCCGCCAAAACCCCGTTCAACACCGGCCCGGTCGAGCGATTTCTCGCCGCCACGGGCATGAGCGCCGATGCGCCCGAGGCGGTCGCCCGGCGTATCACCACCGCGATCTGCCGGGGCGAGCGCGATGTCGGCATCGGCGCGATGGAGCGGGTCTATGCCGTGCTCAACGCGCTGGCGCCGGGGCTGATCGATCGCGGCCTTGCCGGCCAGATGGCGGCCGCGCGGCTGGCCTTCCCAGAATTCGACACAAGACGAGAGGACACCCCATGATCCGCCGCTTCACCGCGCTCTTGCTGGCGCTGGCGCCCGTGGCCGTGCAGGCCGCGCCCCCAACCATGACCGCCGACGTCAAGGCGATCAACGACGGCTGGGCGCATGTCGCCTATGAAATGAACGGATCGAGCCATCAGGCACAGGCGCTTGCCCGGCTCGACCAACAGGCGGCGGCGGTGGTGGCGCGCTATCCGGGGCAGGCCGAGCCTTTGCTCTGGGAGGGCATCGTCGTGTCCGAGGAAGCCAACCGCGCCAATATCTTCCACCAGTTGGGCCTCGCCTATCGCGCGCGGGATCTGATCGCGCGGGCCTATGCGATCAACCCGCGCGTGGCCGATGGCGGCGCGGCGATGAGCCTTGGCGTGCTCTACTTCAAGGTGCCGGGATCGCCGATCGGCTTTGGCGACACCACCCGCGCGCGGCAATTGCTGCAACAGGCGCTGGCGCTCGATCCGAACGGGATGGATGCCAATTATTTCTGGGGCGATTTCCTGTACAGTCAGGGCGACAATGGCGGGGCCCGCGCCGCGCTGGAAAAGGCGTTGCGCGCGCCGCACGATCCGTCGCGCCCGGTCTGGGACGCCGGCCGCCGGCGCGAGGTGCAGGCCTTGCTCGCCAAAACCCGCTGAGCCGCGCGCAATGGGGGTGATGAAGGCCATCGGCCAGCAACTGGCGCATCCGCAAGGCTGGCGCGGCCGGCTGATCGGCGCGGTGATGGATCGCGCCAACCGGCAGGCGACCTGGCTGGCGCTGGCCCGGCTGGCGGCGCGGCCGCAGGACCATGTTCTGGACGCCGGATGTGGTACCGGGGCGGCGACGGCGGCGTTGCTGAACGGGATGCCGTGCCGGGTCACTTGCGTCGATGCCTCGCCAACCATGCTGCGCCGGGCGCAGGGGCGCGATTATGGCCTGGGGCGCAATGGCCATGTCACGTTTCACCTTGGCCGGATCGGCGCCTTGCCCTTCGCGGCGGGGCAGTTCGATGCGGTGCTGGCGCTCAACGTGCTGTACTTTTGCGATGTGGCGGGGCTGGCTGACCTGCGGCGGGTGCTGCGCCCCGGCGGCCGACTTGTGGCCTATGTCACCGCGCGCGAAAGCATGTCACGTTGGCCCTTCGTGCGGCATGGCACGCACCGGCTGTTCGATGCCGGCACGCTGGAGGAGATGTTCGTGCAGGCGGGCTTTGCGCAGGGCCGGATCGTGATCGAGGCGGTGACCGCCGGACCGGGCGTCACCGGCCTGATCGCCTGCGCCACCGCGTGAGCGTGCGGATGCAGCCCGAGCGCCGTGGCGACGCGCCGCCCGCCGAGGGCCTGATGCGGGTGTTCGATCTGCACCGCGTCGAACTGCTGCGCTTTCTGGCGGCGCGCTGTGGTGAGATCGGCGAGGCCGAGGATTGCCTGCACGACGTGTGGCTCAGGATCGCGGCGATGCGCGGCGGGGTGATCGCCCAGCCGCGCGCCTATCTGTTCCGCATGGCCAACAACATCGTGCTCGATCGCCGGCGGGGGCAGACGCGGGCGATGGCGCGCGATCGCGGCTGGATCGAGGCCGACGGATCGCTACTGGCCGATGCCGCCCCCGATCCCGCGCCCCGTGCCGACGAGGCCTTGATCGAGACACAGGAGACGGCGCGGTTGCTGGGCGCGATGGCGCAATTGCCGGCGGGGGCCCGCCGCGCGCTGCACCTCCACCGCATCGAGGAGCATCCCCAGGCCGATGTCGCCCGAATCATGGGGATCAGCCGCAGCGGGGTGGAAAAACACATTGCGACCGCTTTGCGACACTTGCGCAGAATTCTCATCGAGGCCCCGGCGGAGAACTGCGGCTCGGCACCGGTGGCGGCGTCACTTCCGCAGAACGGGCCGGAACGAACTCTGGCGGGGAACGATCAGCCATGACGACGACAGATTCCAGCGCGGATGCCGCCGATCGCATGGCTGAGCAAGCGGCGGGATGGCATGCGGGCAGCCATCGCGACGATTTCGATTGGCACGGCTTCACCGTTTGGCTGGAGGCCGATCCGCACCATCGTGCCGTTTATGACGAGATCGCGCGGATCGATGCGTTGGTCGCTCAAAACGCCGGCGCGCTGATGGAGCACCACGTCTGGTCCGAGGATACGATCCCCGTGGCGCGCCCGGCCTGGCGCCGGTGGCTGGCGGGCGGCGCGGCGGTCGCGGCAGCGGCGGTGGCGGTCGTGGTGTTGCGGCCCGCCGCGCCGGCGCCGCAGGATATCGTGCAGGCCACTGGCGCGGGCGCGGCGACGATCGCGCTGGGCGATGGCTCGCGCGTGGTGCTGGCGCCGCACAGCCGGCTGGCCATCGCGCCGGGCGGGCGGGCGCTGCGGCTCGATGGCGAGGCCTGGCTGGAGATCCGCCACCGCCCCGACCGCGCCCTCACGGTGACCGCCGGGGGGCTGACCATCACCGATGTCGGCACCGCCTTCGATGTCTCGGCCAGCCCCGCCGGGGTGCGGGTGGGCGTGGCCAGCGGCGCGGTCAGCGTGGCGGCGCCCGGACTGGCGCGGCCGCTGGCGCTCGGCCGGGGGCAGCAGGTGATCTATGACGCGGCGGCTGATAGCGCCAATGTCGCGCGGGTCGATCCGGGCACGATGGGGGGGTGGCAGAGCGGCCACCTGACCTATGATGCGGCGCCGCTTTCGCTGGTGGTTGCCGATCTCGCCCGCTATGCGGCGGAACCGATCGTGGTCGCGCCCGAGGCGCAGGCCCGGCGGTTTTCGGGAACGCTGGCGCTGGCCGGCGCGCGACATGGGGTGGCCGGAACACATGCGACTGCGGCGCGGCGCGCGTTGGACGATCTGGCCGGTTTCATGGGGCTTACGGTCGTGCGCGGGGCGCATGGGCTGGTGCTTGGGCCTCGCGGCGGCGCTGCACCCGGGCACTGAGGCGCGCGCGCAGGCGCCGGGGTTCACGCTGCCGGCGCTCCCGCTGACTTTGGCGATCGAGCGCTTGTCGGGGCTCAGCGGCGCGTCGATCGGCGCGGAGGGGGCCTTGCCGGCGCTGCGCACGCGGGCGGTGCGGCATGCCGGATCGGTGGCGGCGGCCTTGGAGCAGATGCTGGCGGGCACCGGGTGGACGGCGCGGCCGATCGGGCCCGCCGCCTGGCGGATCGAGCCTGCGCCGCGTCCTGCGCCGGTGGCTGAGGTGGCCGGCACGCAGATCGTCGTCACCGCCGCCAAGCGCCCGCTGGCGCTCGACCGTGCCGCCTATGCCATTGCCGTGGCGTCGTTCGCGCCGGGGGGTGCCGGCAATGCCGCCGTGGGCAGCGCGCGCGTGGCGGACGATACCGAGGGGCTGACGCTGACCGCATTCGGCCCCGGGCGCAACCGCATGTTCCTGCGCGGCGTGGCCGATAGCCCGTTCGACGGGAACAGCCAGTCGACCGTGGCGCTGCTGCTCGACGAGGCGCGGGTGACGTGGTCGGCGCCCGATCCGGACTTGCGGCTGGTCGATGTGGAGCGCGTGGAACTGCTCAAGGGGCCGCAGGGCTCGCTCTATGGCGTGGGGACGCTGGGCGGGATCTATCACATCGTCACGCGCCGCGCCGACGTCGATGCTGCGGGGGGCAGCGCCACGTTCGGCATCGCCGCGATCGATGGCGGCGGCGTGGGCGCTTCGGGTTCGGCAGTGGCCAACGTGCCGATCGCGCGGGGCACGGCGGCGCTGCGGCTGGTCGCCTATACCGCGCAGATGCCGGGCTGGATCGATACCGGCACCCGCAAGGACAGCAATGCCAGCCATGTCGAGGGCGGGCGCGGCGATCTGGGGGTGGAGACCGCTGGGTGGCGCTTCGATCTCTCCGGTGCGATGCAGCGGCTCAACACCGCCGACACGCAATATGTCTATGCCCCCGGTGCGCGGACGCGCCCCGCACAGTTGGCCGAACCGCACGACAACGATTTCAACGATGTCGCCGCGCGCGCGGCGGGGATGATCGGCGCCGTCCACGCGCAGGCGGCGCTATCCTATGCCTGGCACGAGGTGCGCGATACCGCCGATGCCACTCAGGGCGCCGACAGCTTTGCGCTGGCCGATCCGCAGACTTTCATCGATGCGCGCCACTATCGCGTGCTGGATGCCGAGGCGCGGTTCAACGGCCGGTTCTGGCGGATCGCGTGGCTGGCGGGGATCGAGCACCTCTCGGCGCAGGAGGACGAGAGCCGCAGCCTGACCGCCCCTGCGCAGGTACTGGTGATCGACACCATGCACCAGGCTGAGGAGAACACCGGCCTGTTCGTCGACCTGACCCTGCCGCTGACCCATCGCCTGAGCATCGAGGCCGGGGGGCGGCTCTACCACAGCCTGTTCACCGCCCAGAGCACCGCCACCGCCGCCAGCGCGCACGAGCATGACGAGCGGGTGGCGATAACCCCCTCGCTGGCGGTGATCTGGCAACTGGGCGGCGATGGGGTGGCCTGGCTGCGCTATGGCTCGGCCTATCGGCAGGGCGGGGTGGATGCCGCCACCACCGCGCGCGATAAGCATTTCCGTGGCGACGAGGTCTCGACCTTCGAGGCCGGGTGGCGCAGCCGGTTGCCCGGTGGCGGGCGGATCGATGCCGACGCCTATGTGACGCTGTGGGACGATGTGCAGGCCGACATGCTGCAGCCCGATGGCCTGATCGCCACCCAGAATGCCGGGCGCGCGCGAATCCTGGGCATCGAGGCCACCGCGAACACGCCGATCGCGCATGGCTTTCGCCTGACCTTCGGCGCGACGGCGCAGTCCGCGCGGCTGGTCGAGAGCAATCCCGGTTTCGCGGCCGATGACCGCCGGCTGCCGGTGGTGCCGGTCTACACGTTGCGCGCCGGGATCGATCACGATCTGGCGCTGGCGGGGGGGCACGGCACGCTCCACATCGGTTTGCGCCAGATCGGGCCGGCGCGGCTGAGCTTCGATCCCGCGCTCGACCGGCCGATGGGCAATGTGCTCGACAGCGAGGCGACGGCATCGCTGGTGCGCGGACGGATGCGGGTGGATATGCGCATTGACAATCTGCTGAACCGGGCGGGCGATACCTTCGCGTTCGGCAATGCATTTCGCGCCGCAGTGCCGCAGTATACGCCGCAGGAACCGCGCCGGATCTCGTTGGCCCTGACCCGGCGGTTTTGATCCGGGGGTGAGGCGCATGGTTGATCGCGGCGTCTTGCCGAGGGCGCCGTTGCGGGGCCGGTGGGAGGATCGGACATGATCGCGGGTTCATGACGGGCAGCGATGGTCACGGCGAGGCACCCGCCGCCTGGCACGAAGCGACGCGCGCGCAGTGGCTGACCCCGCGTCTGGGCGATCCGGCGGCGCAACGGCGCGACATGATCGCGGCGCTGCGCGAGCGCCTGGCGGGGCTGGGGCCGGTGCTGGGCGGCGCGGCGATCGAGGATGCGCTGGGCGCCATGGCCGGGGTGCCGCGCGAACTGTTCGTCTGCCCGATGGCCGCCGATTTCGCCTATTTGCCGGGGCCGGTCGATATCGGCATGGATCAGATCATGTCGCACCCGGAACTGGTGGCGGTGATGACCGCGGCGGTGGCCGTGCGCGGCGGGCGGATGCTCGATGTCGGCACCGGATCGGGGTATCAGGCGGCGGTGCTGGCGCAACTGGCAGCCGGGGTGACATCGGTGGAAATCATCGCCGGTCATGCCGATCTCGCGCGCTGGCGGCTGGAACGCGCGGGGATGGCGCAGGTCGAGGTCATCCACGCGGACGCCACGGCGCCGGGCCTGTGGGCGCCGCGCAGCTTTGATGGCATCATCATCGCCGCCGGCGCAGCGCAGGTGCCGCCCGTGCTGCTCGATGCGCTGGTCATCGGTGGGCGGCTGGTCGCGCCGCTGGGCCCCAGCCATGCCGAGGAACGGCTGGTGCGGATCGAGCGCGTGGCCGGCACGGCGTTTCGCCGCACCGACCTGATGCCGGCGCGCTTTGTGCCGTTGACCGGGATCGGCCAGCGTGACAGCGGAACCCCGTGACGGCACTTGCCTCGGCGGTTGTCACATGCTGACCACGGGCAGGGGATATGCCGTGGGGAGGAGAGGTGCGTGCGTCGTTCAACGGAGGCGGTCGGGGCGCATGGCTGGGCCGGCGCGATCGAGGTGTTCGGCGTGGCGCTGGGGCTGGGGCTGACTTCGTTTGGCGGGCCGATCGCGCATATCGGTTATTTCGAGCGGACTTATGTGCGGCGGCTCGGCTGGCTGGCGCAGGACGAGTTTCTGGGGCTGGTGGCGCTGTGCCAGATGGTGCCGGGGCCGGCATCGAGCCAGTTGGGCTGGCTGATCGGGCTGCGACGTGCCGGGTGGGGCGGGGCGCTGGCGGCGTGGCTGGGGTTTACGCTGCCGTCGGCGTTGTTGATGTTCGGGTTTGCGATGCTGGCGCCGCGCCTGTCGGGGGTGGTGGCGACGGCGGGGCTGCATGGGCTGAAGCTGGTGGCGGTGCCGATCGTCGCGCAGGCGGTATGGAGCATGGGCCGCAGCCTGTGCACCGATCGCGCGCGGATCGGCATTGCGCTGGCGGCGGCGATCGCGCTGTTGGCGCTCGATCGGACGGGGACGCAACTGGGCGTGCTGGTGCTGGGTGCGCTGGCCGGGGCGGCACTGTGCCGGCACCTGCCAGCGCGCGTGGCGACGCTGTCCCTGCCGGTGCGCCCGCGCGTGGGCATCGCGGCGCTGGCGGGGTTCTGCGGGCTGATGGTGGCGACCTTTGCCGCCGCCGCCGGCAAGACGTTTTGGGGCATGGCGGCGGTGTTCTTCCGCAGCGGCGGATTGGTGTTCGGCGGTGGCCATGTGGTGCTGCCATTGCTGCGCGGCGCGCTGGTGGCGCGGGGCTGGCTGCCGGAGGCGACGTTCCTGGCGGGCTATGGCGCGGCGCAGGCGGTGCCGGGGCCGTTGTTCACGTTCGCGGGCTATCTGGGGGCGGCATTGGCGCCGGTTGGGGCGGGCTGGGGCGTGGCGGCGCTGTGGTCGGCGGGGGCGGTGGTGGCGATCTTCCTGCCGGGGCTGTTGCTGGCGGTGGCGGGTGGCGCGATCTGGGATTGGGCGGCGCACCATGCCGGCGTGCGCGGCGCGATGGCGGGGGTGAATGCCGCCGTCGTCGGCGTGCTGGGCGCGACCCTGTGGACGCCGGTGGCGACCAGCGCGATCGCGACCCCGGCCGATGCGGCGATTGCGGCCGCCGGGCTCATCCTGCTGGAGCGGTGGCGGGCGCCGCCGATCGCCATCGTGGCGATGACGGTCGGCGGCGCATGTTTGCTGGCGCTGTGGCGCTGATGCCGGGACTCAGGCCTCCGCCGGGACGGTGTCGGCAAACCAGCGGCGCCCGAACCAGAACGCCACCCTCACCAGCAGGATCAGCACCGGCACCTCCACCAATGGCCCGATCACGGCGGCAAACGCCACCGGCGAGCCAAGGCCAAAGGCGGCGATGGCCACCGCGATCGCCAGCTCGAAATTGTTGCCCGCCGCAGTGAACGCCACCGCCGTCGTGCGCGGATAGTCGGCCGAAATCAGCCGCCCCATCACGAAGCTGATGCCGAACTGCACGACGAAATAGATCGCCAGCGGAATGGCGATGCGGACGCAGTCGCCGGGCAGCGTCAGGATCTCGCGCCCCTTCAGACTGAACATCGCCAGAATGGTGAACAACAGCGCCACCAGCGTCACCGGCCCGATGCGCGGCAGGAACTGGCCCTCGTACCACGCCGCGCCCTTGGCACCGATCAGTACGCGGCGGGTGAGATAGCCGGCGGCAAACGGCACACCCAGATAGATCAGCACCGCCTGCGCGATGGTCAGGAAGCTGACGTCGATGACATGTCCGGCCAGCCCCAACAGCGGCGGCAGGAAGGCGAGGAAAAACCAGGCATAGATGCTGAAAAACAGCAACTGAAACACAGAGTTGAACGCCACCAGCGCGGCGACGTACTGATTGTCGCCGCGCGCCAACTGGTTCCACACCACCACCATCGCGATACAGCGCGCCAGCCCGATCAGGATCAGCCCGGTCATGTACTCCGGCTTGTCCGAGAGGAACAGCACCGCCAGCCCGAACATCAGCACCGGGCCGATGATCCAGTTCTGCACCAGCGAGATCGCCAGAATGCGCCGATCGGCAAACACCCTTGGCAGATCCTCGTAACGCACGCGGGCCAGCGGCGGATACATCATCAGCACCAGCCCAATGGCAATGGGGATGTTGGTGGTGCCCACCGACAGCGCATTGATCGCGCCGGGCAGGCCGGCAAACACCGAGCCCAGCCCGACGCCCAGCGCCATCGCCAGAAAGATCCACAAGGTGAGGTAGCGGTCGAGAAACGACAGGCGCGGCCGGGCGCTCATGGCGCTGTGACCCGGTTGCCGGCGGAGTCGATCACCTGTTCACCGTCCTCCTTGGCAAACGCGCCGCGCTGCGCCGCCGGGAGCAAATCGAGCACCAGTTCCGATGGGCGGCACAACCGCACCCCCAACGGCGAGACCACCAGCGGCCGGTTGATCAGGATCGGATGCGCCATCATCGCGTCGATCACTTGCGCGTCGGCCAGATCGGGACCGCCCAACCCCAGTTCGGCCACCAGCGCTTCCTTTTCGCGCAGCAGCGCGCGCGGCGTGATCCCCGCCCGCGCGATCAGGCTTTCCAGCAGCGCGCGCGCGGGCGGGGTCTTCAGATATTCCACCACATGCGGCTCGATCCCGGCATTGCGGATCATCGCCAGCGTATTGCGCGAGGTGCCGCAGGCGGGGTTGTGATAGACGACGATATCGGTCGCGGCGGTCATGCGATGTGCTCCTCTGGGTTGGCGGATGGCTGGGGTGGGCGGCAGGCCTCCTGATCGGTGCAGGGCACGCCGCCGCAGCAATTCTCGGTCAGGTAGCTCATCAGGCCGTTCATCGCCGGATAGTTGGCGGTGTAGATGATCAGGCGGCTCTGGCGGCGCTGCGTGACCAGCCCGGCATTGGCCAGCGCCGCCAGATGAAAGCTCATCGACGAGGCGACGACGCCCAGCGTCTCGGCAATGGCGCCGGCGGGCAAGCCCTCCGCGCCGGCCTGCACCAGCAGGCGATAGGCGGCCAGCCGGTGTTCCTGCGCGAGCGCGCCCAGCGCGCGGATGACGGCAGTGGCGTCCATCTTGGTCTCCATAATTCGATAAAGATCGAAATATGGATTTTTAACCGGCACGTCAACCGGCGATCACGGCCCCCGGTTCGCCCGCTGGCAGCCGTTACCCGACTTCGAGCAGGATCGTGTCGATAGTGAACGAACCATCCGGCTCGATGGCGAAATGGCCCGCCACCTCGCGGCTGGCCAGCGCCTGCAAGCTGCGGATCGCCGCTGCGTGCTGGGGCGTTGTGCGCATTCGCGCGGTCCACTCGGCAAAGTCCATCCGCAGGCGTCCCTCGGTCACCGCCGCGATCGCAAAGCCCGCCTCCGCCAGCATCGCCCGCCATTCCGCCGTCCGATAATCGCGCACGTGCGACGGGTCGCGCAGCAGCTCGACCGCCTGAAGGTGCGTGTCGGCGGCGGCCAGCGGGGGGGCAACCACATCGGCAAACACCGCCACGCCACCGGGCCGCAACACGCGCCGCGCCTCGCGCAGGCCGGCGGGCACATCCTGCCAGTGATGTGCGGAAAAACGGCATGCCAGCATATCGAACGTCGCATCGGCAAAAGGCAGCGATGCCGCCGCCGCGCAGCAGGTGTGGATATTGGCCAATCCGCGCCGGGCAGCCTCCGCCGCCACCGCCGCTGTCATGTCCGGCGACAGGTCGCATGCGGTCACGCGCGCGGCGTGGGGGGCCATGGCATAGGCCACATGCCCGCCGCCGCAGCCCAGATCGAGCGCATGTGCGGGCGCGTGGGTCGCGGCGATAGCGGCGATCCGCGCCAGATCCGCGCCGTGCGCGTGAACGGCGCTGGCGATATAGGCGTTGGCGCCGGGGCCGAACTGGGTTTGCACAAGGCTGTCGTGATGCTGGGTCATGGGTTTCTCCTTGCCCCCGGGGTGCGCGCCAATTTAGCCTGTTACAATGGACAAACTTATCCTGTTATATCGCTTGCCATGATGGATCAGGATCACCGTAAATTGCTCGGCGCCTTCGTGCGCGCTCGCAGGGAAAGCATCGCACCGGATGCGCCCGGTCGCCGCCGCCGCACCCCCGGCCTGCGCCGCGAGGAACTGGCCGCGCGTGCCGGGATCGGCGTGACCTGGGTGGCGTGGATCGAACAGGGGCGCGAAGTGCGCGCCTCGGCCGAGACGCTGGCGCGACTGGCCGATGGGCTCGATCTGACGCGCGCCGAGCGGGCCTATCTGTTCACGCTGGCCGCGCGGCATGATCCGGCCGATCCCTTTGCGCAAAGCCTCAGCGAGGCGCCCGCCGCCATCACCGCGCTGGTGGAGGGGCTGAACTGGCCGGCCTATGCGCTGGATGCGGCATGGAATGTGTGCTGCGCCAATGCGGCGGCGCGGGGCCTGTTCGTTGGGCTGTTCGGGGACGAGGCGCGGCCCAACCTGCTGCGCTATATCTTCACCAGCCCGCAGGCGCGCGATTTGCTGCCCGATTGGTCCGAGCGATGCGACCGCGTGCTGGCCGAGTTCCGTCGCGACTATGGCCGGCTGGTCGGCGATCCGCGCGTGGCCGGTGTGGTGGCCTGGTTGCGCGAGAACAGCGAGGCCTTCCGCACCGCCTGGGACCGGCAGAGCGTGCTGGCGCGTGCCGGCGGCTTGCGGCTGTTCCGGCACCCCGATCAGGGGGCGTTGCGCTTTACCCAGCACACTTTGGCGGATGTCGAACGCGGCGACTTCAGGCTGGTGGTGTTGCAACCGGCGCCACCCCCAGCAGATCCTTGATCGGCCCGCCCGGCGCCGTTGTTCAGGCCGCCCGTGCCGCCTTGCGCGCGGCCAGCTTCTCTTCCTCGGTCCACACCTTGCGTTCGCGCACCTTCTGCGGCTTGACCTGCTTGACGGGGCCGCCGCCCAGCACCGGCGCGCGCTTGGTCGAGTGGCGCGCGTTTTCACAATGCCACGGGTGATCGTGGCGCACGGTCAGCTTGCGCCCGATTTCGCGCTCGACATCGTGCAGCCACGCGCGCTGCTCGGCATCGCACAGCGTGATGGCATGGCCGCCGCGCCCGGCGCGCCCGGTGCGGCCGATCCGGTGGACATAGCTTTCCGGCAGGCTGGGCAGATCGTGGTTGAACACATGCGTCACTGTATCGACATCGATCCCGCGCGCGGCGATATCGGTCGCCACCAGCACCTGCACATCCCCCGCGCGGAACGCGTCGAGCGCGCGCTCGCGCTGGCCCTGCGACTTGTTGCCGTGGAGCGCCTCGGCGGTGATGCCGGCCTCGCTGATGAAGGCGCAGACCTCGTTGGCGATGTTCTTTTGCAGCGTGAAGACCACCGCCTGACCGATGTCCGGCGTGCGCAGCAGCTCCAGCAGCGCCGCCTTCTTGTTGGCGGCATCCATGAACATCACCGACTGCTCGATGCGGTCAACGGTGGTCGAGGGCGGGGCGATCTCGACCCGCGCCGGATCGCGCAGCAGGCTGTCGGCCAGCGCGGCGATCGATGCGGGCATCGTCGCGGAAAACAGCAGCGTCTGCCGGTCCTTGGGCAACGTGGCGACAATACGCTCGATCGGCTTGGCAAAGCCCATGTCGAGCATCTGGTCGGCCTCGTCGAGCACCAGCGCCTCCAACGCGGACAGGTCGCAGTCGCCCTGGCCGATCAGATCCAGCAAACGCCCCGGTGTCGCGACGATGATGTCGACGCCGGGTTTCAGCGCATTGATCTGATGAAACGGGCTGACGCCGCCGAAGATCGTCGTCACCACCGGCGGCTGATGCCGGCCAAAGCTCTCGAAACCGGCGGCGATCTGCGACACCAGTTCGCGCGTGGGGGCCAGCACCAACACGCGGGCACCGCCCTGCGGGGCCGGGCGCGGATCCGCGGCCAGACGGTGCAGCAGCGGCAGCGCGAAGGCGGCGGTCTTGCCGGTGCCGGTCTGCGCCATGCCCAGCATGTCGCGGCCATTCAGCAGCATCGGGATGGACTGGGCCTGGATCGGTGTCGGGCTGGCATAGCCTTCCTCGGCCAGCGCCCGCAGCAGGAACGGCGCCAGGGCGAGATCGGCGAAAGTCATGGTCATGGTCACGTGGCGCCTCCAGCGCTGGGCAAGGCCGCGCCGGATTGGCTTAGCTTGGTGAGAGCGCGCGCTTGTTAGGGGCCATGCTGCACTGCGTCAATGCGGAAAACGGGATGGGGACATGTCCCGGAGCGGGGCTACACGGCGGTGGGTTTCGTCGGTTACGGGCGCACTTGCGCCAAGGCCCGGCGCCCGCCCATAAGCGGATGACCGCGCCGAAATGAGGAACGTGACGATGCCCGAGCCGGGTTTGCACCACAGCGTGATCGAGGACTATCTGGCCATCGCGGTGGGGGCGATCCTGCTGGCGCTGGGCCTGACCGTGCTGCGCGCGGCGGGGTTGGCGACGGGGGGCATGGCGGGGGTGGCGCTGCTGGTCTCGCATGTCGTGCCGGGGGCGCCGGGGGTGATTTTCGCGGTGCTCAACCTGCCGTTCTTTCTGGTGGCGATGCGGGTGATGGGCGGGTTGTTCACGCTGCGCACCGTGGTGCTGAGTGCAGCCATCGCCGGCATGTCGCTGATCTTCGCGCAGGCGATCCATATCGAGGTGCGCGAGATGCCGATCGCCGCGCTGATCGGCGGGGCGCTGCTCGGCATGGGCACGCTGAGCGCCATTCGCCATGGCACCGGCGTCGGCGGGGTGGGCGTGGTGACGCTGTGGCTGGCGCAGGCGCGCGGCTGGAACGTGGGGCGCACGCAGATCTGCATCGATCTGGTGATTCTGGGGGGCGCTGCGTTTATCCTGCCGCCCGATCGCGTGGCGGGATCGGTGGTCAGCGCGGTGACGATGGGGGCGTTGGTCTATGTCTGGCACAAGCCGGGGCGCTACGCTGGCATCTCCTCGAACCGGCTGACGAGCGCGGGTTAGCGATCGCGGTCAGGCGATGTGCAGCACCCGGATCAGCGCCAGACTGATCGCCGCCAGCACCACCAGCGACAGCACCACCGCCGCCGTCACCCGCCCGCCGGCCCGGGCCACAGTGCGCACATCCACGCCCAGACCCAGCGCCGCCATCGACACCACGGTCAGCAGGCTGGCGGCGGTGCCCATCGGTGTCAGCGCCGCCTGCGGCACCGCACCCAGCGAACGCAGCCCCGCCAGCGCCAGAAACCCGAGGATGAACCACGGCACCAGATGGTGCAACGGCGGCCGACCGCGTACCGGGTGCTCGCCGGATTCCTCGCGCAGGCCGGCGGAGGTCAGCGACAGCACCACGCAGACCGGCCCCAGCATCAGCACCCGCACCAGCTTGACCAGCGTGCCCATCTGCACCGCCGCCGGCCCGATCGGCGCGGCCGCCGCCAGCACCTGCGGCACCGCATAGACCGTCAACCCCGCCAGCGCGCCATATTGCAGCCCGCTCATGCCCAGCGCCACCCCCAGCAAGGGCAACCCCAGCACCACCGCCACGCCCAGCACCGCGGTAAAACCGATCGAGGCGGCGACATCCTCGCCATCGGCGCCGATCACCGGGGCCACCGCCGCGATCGCCGAATTGCCGCAGATGGAATTGCCGCAGGCGATCAGCAGCGCCATCCGCGTCGGCAACCGCAACAGCTTGCCGATGGCAAAGCTGCAGGCGATTGCCGTCGCCACCGTGCCGGCGATGCCGATCAGCAGCCAGGGCCCCGCCGCCATGATCGTCCGCACGCTGATCGATGCGCCGAGCAGCACCACGGCCAATTCAAGCAGGAACTTGGCGCTGAAGGCGATGCCGGGGAACCAGCGCGGATCGGGTGTCCACAGGCTGCGCACCGTGGTGCCGACCACGATCGCCAGCACCAGTGCCTCCAGCCAGGCGTGGCCGAACAGCCGTTGCTCGCCATGCTGGAGCGCGTAGGCCGCAGCGGTGACGGCACCGCACAGCGCGACGCCGGGGGCAAGGTAGGGGATCGGGTGGGGCCGGGTGGTCATGGTGCTGTCCTCTGGGGAGGACGATGGGCGTGGTGGATCAATCTATCCAACGGTTAAAATGGATCGTTTCAATCTGAATTTAGGAATGGAATTCGACTGCGCTGTTCAGGATTCAGTCGCTGGCGGGTGACGATTCTGCTTTATGACTGTTGAATCTAGGCGTTTTGGCGAACTCTCGGGGCGACGTCGTAACTACGGCGGAGGCTCGCCGTTAAAAATGAGAGATCGATATATCAAATTTAAATCGGATATTCAGATCGAATGGCCCGCTGCGAAACCATCGCGCGGTTTGTCGCGAGGCGCGGGGCCGATCTCCCGATGGACGCGCCATCCACACTGCTTCGCACTTGGCCCCATGCGAGCTTCACCGGGTTGCCGACCTGGGAATATTTCCCGCACCTCTGTTTTCGCGCGCATCGCGATCTACATGCAAGATCGACGTTGGGCGGCGCTTGCCGTCGGAGGGTAACATGAGCGAGATTGTCATCTGTCCGCACTGCCTGGCGGGGAACCGGGTGCCGCCTGAACGCCTTGGCGAGGCACCGAACTGCGGCAAGTGTCATCGCCCGCTGTTCACGGGCCATCCGCTGCCGGTCAATAGCGCCGCCTTTGCCGCGCAGGTCGGCAAGGGCAGCTTGCCGGTGCTGGTGGATTTTTGGGCGCCATGGTGCGGGCCATGCAAGGCCATGGGCCCTGCGTTTGCCCAGGCCGCGCATATTCTGGAGCCCAACATGCGGCTCTTGAAAGTCGATACCGAGCAGGAGCAGGCATTGGCCGGCGCGCATGGGATCCGTTCGATCCCGACGCTGGTGCTGTTCGCCGGTGGCCGCGAGGTCAGGCGCGTATCGGGGGCGATGGATGCCGGGCGCATCATGGAATGGGCGCGCGGTTGACCAGCCGGCATGGGGGGCGGCTCAACTGGCCGCGCCCTTGGCGAACTGGCGGGGTGTATAACCGATCACGCGCTTGAACGCGGCGCCGAACGCGCTTTCGGATTCATAGCCCACGGTGGGCGCCACCACCGCGATCGACATTCCGGTGTTGGCGAGGCGGTCGGCGGCCAGCATCATCCGCCAGCGGGTCAGGTAATCCATCGCCGGCTCGCCGACCCGCTGCTTGAACCGCAAGGCAAAGCTGGAGCGCGACATGCCGGCGATCCGGGCCAGGCTCTCCAGCGTCCACTTGCGGCCCGGTTCGCCATGCATCGCGGTCATCACCGCCAGCATCTGCCGGTCGGCCATCGCGAACAGCCAGCCGCTGCTCTCGCCGGGGCGCTCCATCAGATGCAGCCGCAGCGCCTCGATCAACAGCGCCTGCGTCAGATGTTCGGCCAGCAAGGCGCCCCCCGGCCGGGGTTCGCGCAATTCGCGCATCAACCGCTCGATCGACCAGCGCAGATCCGCGCGGCCCTCCGCCGCGCGGATGATGACCACCGGTGGCAACATGCCCAGCAACATGTCGGCGTGCATCCCGGCAAAGTCGAAATAGCCGCCCACCCCGGTGCATCCCCCGCCGCCGTTCAGCACGGCGATCTCGCCGGGCGGGATGGCGGGGAAGAAGCGGAAGGCGTCGATCGGCGTCGCATCGGGGGTGCTGTAAAGGCGGTAGGGCTGGCCGCCGGGCAACAGCGCGAAATCGCCCGTATCGAGCCTGAGCGGCTCGGCTGTGCCCTCGATCGCCAGCCAGCATCCGCCTGCGGTGATGGCATAGCACTTGATCCCGTCATCGGCGGCAAAATCCAGCGCCCAGTCACCCCCCGCATCCAGCCCGCGAAAGCCATAGCTGTTGGGGCGCAGCAGCGAGAGGATGTCGGACAGGGGATCCATAGGCGTTCCTTGGACGATCGCGACGAAAAGGCGGACGCGACAGCATGGCTCGTCCGAGACCTCGGGTCTATCCCGTGCGGCAGGAACAGTCACCCACTTTGCCCGGGAGCAACCGCCATGTCGCACACCAACCCCGAAAACACCGCCCTCTGGCTCAACGCCAAACGCGCCGATTTCACCGTTGCGCCTGCACCCTATGCCGCGCCGCGCGCCGGTGAAATTCTGCTCCGGGTCCATGCCGTCGCTGTCAATCCGATGGACCGGCTGGTGCGCACGATTGGCGGCCTCGTCACGCCTTGGCTGGAATACCCGTTTATCGCCGGCTCCGATGTCGCGGGTGTGGTCGCGGCGGTGGGTGAGGGCGTCACCCGTTTTGCCGTGGGCGAGCGGGTGCTGGGCTTTGCCGCCGGGGCCGACAAGGGCCACCGCGCCGCCGAGGGTGCATTCCAGCACTATGCCATCCTGCCCGCGCATATGGCCGCGCCCTTGCCGGAGCGGCTGTCCTTTGCCCAAGGATCGGTCTTGCCGCTGGCGCTCTCCACCGCCGCCACCGGTCTGTTCGAGGCGGATTGCCTCGCGCTGGGCCACCCGTCAGCCACGCCGCAGGCCAAGGGGCAAACGCTGCTGATCTGGGGCGGCTCGACCAGCGTGGGTAGCAACGCGATCCAGCTGGCGGTGGCCGCCGGCTATGACGTGATCACCACCGCCTCGCCGCGCAACTTCGACTATGTGACCCGGCTCGGCGCGCGCCAGGCGTTCGATTACACCAGCAAACGCGCCATCCCAGACATCATCGCGGCGCTGAAGGGGCGCAGGGTGGCTGGCGCGCTGGCCATCGGGCAGGGCGCGGCGGGCGCGTGCATCGCCGTGCTGGGCGCGTGTCAGGGCAACCGCTTTGTCGCCATGGCCAACCCGCCGGCCAGTTTCGACCAAGTGCCCGCTGGCAAGGGGCGGTTGCGGCATCTGGTGCCCACGCTGGCACGGGTGATCGTCGGCGGCATCGGTTTGGCGATCCGGGCGCGCCGCAACGGCGTGCGCACCAAGATGATTTGGGGCAGCGCCTTGCTCAACACCGATGTTGGCCCGATGATCTGGGAGTCGTTCCTGCCCTCCGCGCTGGCCGATGGCCGCTTTGTCGCCGCGCCCGAACCGGTGATCGTCGGCCACGGCCTTGGCGCGATTCCCGAGGCGCTCGATCGCCAGTTGGCGGGCGTGTCGGCGCGCAAGCTCGTTGTGACGCTGTAAAACCGATGCCCATCGTCAGCGTCACCCGCGTCCGCTTGCGCTCAGTCCGCTTCCTGCCCTTGTTCTTCATCCACGCGCATCGCATCCTCGCGCAGCTCCGCCGGGCCGAAGGACACCTTGCCGGTGCCGTGCAGCGCGAGGGCGATCTCGCCTATTGGACCGCCACGGTCTGGCGGGACGAGATCGCCATGCAGGCCTTCGTCGCCAGCGGCGCACACCTGCGTGCCATGCCCCGCATGCACGATTGGTGCAGCGAGGCCGGCACGGTGCGCTGGGTTCAGGATTGCCCATACCTGCCCGATTGGGCCGAGGCCGCCCGCCGGTTGCAAGACGAGGGGCGGGCGTTGATTGCCGCCGCGCAACCGGGCACCTAGAACGCAAAATGCAATCCCGCCGTGTAGGTGCGCGGCTCGCCCGGGATCACCACGGAGCTGCCATAAATCCAGTACCGCGTGTCGCCGACATTCTTGACCCCGACGCGCAGAGTGGCCGGGTGTCCGTCGAGAACGAACGCATAGCCGGCCCCCAGATCGACCGTCGTGTAGGGCGAAAAGCGCAGTGTATTGGTGGTATTGCCATAGCCCACCCCGGTATACTTGGCATTGGCGTCGAGCCGCAGCCCGCGCAGGAACCCGGGTTGCCAATCGAGCCCCGCCGCCGCCTGGAACTGCGGCACGCCGGGGATCTCCTTGCCGGTGTAGCGCACGCCTTCATCGAGGAAGGTGGCATCGAGATAGCTGGCGCTGGCCGAGACCGTCCATGCGTGCGCCGGCTTGACCGCGCCGCTGAGTTCGATGCCCTGATACCGCGCTTTGCCGCTCTGGACATAGGTGTTGGTTATATCGGTATAGCCGGCGTCCTGCGTCGTGCGGAACAACGCGAAGGCGGCGTGCCAGTCGGCATGGTCGGTCTTGACTCCCGCTTCATACTGCTCGGTATGGATCGGGCCGAAGGTGGCGCCGTAGTTCACATTGGTGACCCCCGCCGCGCCGCCGTTCTGCAAGCCGCTGACATAGCTTGCATAGATCCGGGTGCTGCTGTCCGGCGCATAGGTCAGCGCAAAAGTCGGCGCGAGCGGATGCGCGGTATAGGTGATCGGGATCGCCACCAGTGGCCGCGTCGCCACGCGCCCGTCGGAGCGATCGACGTAATCGGTGTAGCGCAGCCCGACCAGCAGCGACAGCTTGCCGAGCGCGACGGTATCGGCGGCGAACAGGCTCTTCTGGATATAGCGGTTCAGTTCGTAGAGATCGGGGGCGTAGTTCGTGGCGGAGAACGCGTTCAGGCTGATATCGACGCCGCTGTAGATGTTGCCGGTGCCCAGCGCATGCACCGCCAGCGAGTTGACGTCGCCGAACTGCCCCTGGATCTCGTATTCGCCGCCGAAGATCAGGTCGTGGTGCAACGGTCCGGTCTGCGCGGTGCCCTGCAACAGGCCCTGCACCTGCTGATACTTGAACAGGCGGCGCACGAAGAAGGCATTGGCGGTATAGGCGCCGGCGTTGTTGGTGATCGTCACCAGGTCGCCTGGAAAGTTCTCGTCCAGCCGCGACCAGCGATAGCTGAGCTTCGCGGTCCAGTCGGGCGAGATCGTCCAGTTGAGCGCCGAGGTGGCGACGCCCATGACGTTGGTCTTCCAGTCGCCCCTCGCGCCGAAATTGGTGTCGCCGGGCACGGTGGCCAGGTGGGTGACCGCCGCGCCGACCGAGACGGTGTTGACCTCGTGCTCCTGCCGCGTGCCCATGTAGAAGCCGTCGAGCGTCCACCTGAGGCTGTCGGTCAGCTTGTAGTCGAGCGCGAGATCGGCCGAGATGTTGCGGTTGGTGCCGCCGTTGTAGACCTTGCCGGCCTCGCCCTGCACGTTCAGGCGATAGCCGAAGCGGCCGTCGGCGCTGCGGTCGCCGATGTCGACATGGCCGCCGTAGAGGCCGCTCGAACGGAAACCGGCGTCGGCGCTGAACAGGAACCCGTCGGTGGGCCGCTTGGTCACATAGTTGAGCACGCCCGCCGGGCTGCCAAAGCCGTACATGAAGCCGGTCGCGCCCTTGAATAGCTGGACCTGATCGAATTGCTCGATCGGCAGGTCGATCGACCACCAGGGGATCGCCAGACCATCGATCTTCACGCTGTTGAGCTGGTCGAGCGCGACACCGCGCACCCGGAACGCGGCGCCCGATGCCTGCGCGAGGCTGCTGTTGACCTCGGTGATCGAGGCATCGTCGCGGAAGGCGCCGTTGATGTCCTTGGTCTGGAGGTTCTGGATCTCGTCCGATGTCACCGCGCTGACCGTGAACGGCGTATCGAGCGCCGACTTCGCGCCCAGGATGCCCGCAGTGACCGGGCGGTCGAGGCGCGTCTTCGGCTTGCGGCCGCTGACCACGATGGCCGTGGCGGGATTGCCGTCCGCATCGGCTGCATCGGTGGTGGCGTCGGGCCGATCGTCATGCGCGGCGGCGGCGGAAGCCAGCACGGCGAAACCGCCGGCGGCGAGGGAAACGACAACCTTGCTGACCTTCATGAACATGTACCACGTGTGCGAGGGGATGGGGCGATCCGGCGCCGGTCGAACGGATGCGGCGGGATCGGCGATGCGCCTGCGCGGGCAAGCGGCTCCTCCCGGCTTAATTGTCACGCGTTTGGGCGACCAACGAGTAATGTTTCACAAACTTGGGTAACGGCTCATATGATCGAGATGCCGATGCTGTGCCTGCTTGAGAAGTTCTCAATCCGCTATGACGGCTTTGAATTGGTCGTTCGCCAGATACGTGGCCTAGCGTTGCCCGGACGAGATTTACACAAAGGGCATGTTCCATGACGCAACGGCAACTGAAGCTCGGTTTCATTCTGCACGGGGTCGGGCCCGGTTGGGACGATTGGCGCCATCCCGATGCGCAAGTCGATGCCTCCACCAGCCTCGCCTTCTACAAGCGGCAGGCGCAAGTCGCCGAGCGCGGCAAGCTCGATTACCTGTTCGTGGCGGACAGTGTCTCGATCAACGCGCGCTCCTCGCCGCACTATCTCAACCGCTTCGAGCCGCTGACCATCCTCTCGGCGCTGGCGGCGGTGACCGATCACATCGGTCTCGTCGGCACCGCGACGGTGACGTATACCGAGGCGTTCAACCTCGCGCGTCAGTTCGCCAGCCTCGATCACCTCAGCGGCGGGCGCGCCGGCTGGAACGTGGTGACCAGTTGGCTCGCCGGGAGCGCCGACAACTATGGCCGCGACCGCCATCTGGAGCATGCCGAGCGTTACGCATTGGCCGAGGAGTACCTCGATGTCGTGCAGGGCCTGTGGGATAGCTGGGAGGACGAGGCGCTGGTCCGCGACAAGGCGACCGGGCAGTTCCTCGATCCGGAGCGGTTGCACGCGCTGAACCACAAAGGGGCGTTCCTCTCGGTCAAGGGCCCGCTCAATATCTCGCGCGGGCCGCAGGGCCAGCCGGTGATCTTCCAGGCGGGATCGAGTGAGGACGGCCGCAGCTTCGCCGCCCGCCATGCCGAGGCCATCTTCACCCATCAGGAGGATCTCGCCGAGGCGCAGGCCTTCTATGCCGACATCAAGAGCCGCGCGCGCGGTTTCGGCCGCGATCCGGACAAGCTGGCGATCGTCCCCGGCGCGCGACCGATCGTCGCCAGCACGGTCGAGGAGGCCGAACGGTTGCATGGCGAACTCGCCGGTCTGGTGACGCTGGAGAATGCGTTGCGGGCGCTGGGCCGTGCGTTCAACGACCATAACTTCAGCGTCTACGACCCCGATGGCGCCTTCCCGGTGGCGGTGGCCGAGGAGGGGCGCAAGTCCAACCAGAGCGCTTCCGAGCGCATCCTGGGTTGGGCGGCCGAGGGGCTGTCGCTGCGCGAGATCGCCTGGCGTGTCGCCACCCCGCGCAGCCACTTCACCGGCACCCCCGAACAGATCGCCGACCGCTTCCAGCTCTGGCTGGAGAGCCGTGGGTCGGATGGGTTCAACCTGTTCGAATCGCTGCCCGGCCAGCTCGAGGTGTTCGTTGATCAGGTGGTGCCGATACTGCAGGCGCGCGGCCTGTTCCGCACCGAATATCCGGGCCACACCCTGCGCGAGACGCTCGGCCTCGACGTACCGGTCAACCGCCACACCGCCGCGCGCGGGCATCGCGATGCGGCCTGAGGCGGGGTTGCTCCGTCGCCGCGCGGTGCTGGGCGGCGGGTTGGCGCTGGCGGTGGCGGGGTGCCACCGCGCGGCCGGGGTGCTCCGCGTCGGCAGCCAGAAGGGCGGCACCAAGGCGCTGGTCTTGGCCGCAGGGGTACTGGACGGCGCGCCCTACCGTGTCGAATGGTCCGAGTTTCCCGCCGCGCAGAACCTGTTGGAGGCGATATCCTCGGACGCGGTGGATGTCGGCATGGTCGGCGATGCGCCGTTCCAGTTCGCCTATCAGGCGGGCAAGCCGATCGTCGCGGTGGCGGCACGGCGGGTGACGAACCGGCCGGCAGGGGCGCTGGCGGTGCTGGTGCCGGCGGCCTCGCCGGTGCGCGCCCTTCACGATCTGATCGGGCGCCGCCTGGCCACCACGCGCGGCAGCATCGGGCATTATCTGGCGCTGCGGGCGCTGGCGGCGGCGGGGATCGCGGTCGATGCGGTGCATTTCGTGTTCCTCGCGCCCAGCGATGCCGCAGCGGCGCTGACCAGCGGGGCGGTGGCGGCGTGGTCGACCTGGGCGCCTTACACCACGCTGGCGCTGGCCGGCGGGGCGCGGGTGATCGCCGACGGGCGCGATCTTTTTGCCGCTACCGGGTTCGATGTCGCCAGCCGATCGGCGGTGGCGGACAAGCGCGCGCTGCTCACCGATTTCCTCGGCCGCGAGGCGGCGGCGCTCGGCTGGGCGGCGGGGCACCCGGATGCCTATGCGGCGATGCTTGCGCGGGAGACCGGGATGCCGCTGGCGATCACCCGGCAAGTGGTGGCGGTGAACACCTTCCGGCCGACACCGCTCGATACGGCGCTGATCGCGGCGCAGGCGCAAGTGGTGACGACGTTCGCGCAGGGCGGCGCCTTGACGGCATCGCGCCCGTTGGCGGAGGCCTTCGTGCCGCTGCGATCCGGTGGGTGAACGCGGACGATTGGCGTTGTCAATGCGCAGCCAAGGTACATACTGACAGCGGGTGAGCGCCGCTTTAATTTGCCCGGCATGGAGAGATTGCAGGTCTGGTTTGATGGTGGCTGCCCGCTGTGCCTGCGCGAGATCGCGCTGATGCGGCGCCTCGATTGGCGCGGTGCCATCGAGTTCACCGATGTTCGCCAGCCTGATGCGGTCTGTCCGCTGGATCGGGGAGCGCTGCTGGCGCGGTTTCATGCCAGCGAGGGCGGCGTGATGCTGTCCGGGGCGGCGGCCTTTGCGGCGATGTGGCGTGCCATTCCCTTGCTCAGGCCCTTGGGATGGGTGGCGCGCAATGCCATGGTGCTGGCCGCGCTGGAAAGTCTGTACCTGCGGTTTTTGCGGGTCAGGCCAAGGCTTCAGCGGCTCGCGCAGCGGGCGGCCGACAAATCGTGAAGCGGCCGCTCAACATTGTCTGGTTCAAGCGCGATCTGCGCGTCGCCGATCACCGTCCGCTGGCGTGGGCCGCGCAGGCCGGGCCGGTTCTGCCGCTTTACATCGCCGAGCCCGAACTCTGGGCGCAGCCCGATGCCTCGGCGCGGCAATGGGCGTTCGCGGCCGAGAGCCTTGCCGAGCTTCAGGCCAGTCTGGTAGATTTGGGCCAGCCTTTGTGCGTGATGGTGGGGGAGGCCGTGGCGATCCTGCGGCATCTGCACGATCGCCATGGCATCGCCGCGCTCTGGAGCCACGAGGAAACCGGCAATGGCTGGACTTATGCGCGCGATCTGGCGGTGAAGGCCTGGGCCAGCGCGGCGGGCGTGCCCTGGCACGAGGCGCGGCAGTTTGGCGTGATCCGGCGGATCACATCGCGCAATGGCTGGGCCAAGGCATGGGAGCGCGACATGGCATCGCCGATCACCCCGCCGCCCCGCGCGCTGCCCCCATTGGCGGGCGCTTGGCCGACGCATATCCCCACCGGCGCCGAGCTTGGCCTGGCACCCGATCCTTGCCCCGATCGCCAGCGCGGCGGCAGAGCGGCGGCCATGGCCACGCTGGACAGCTTTCTGCACCGGCGCGGCCGTGACTATCGCTATCGCATGTCCAGCCCGGTCACCGCCTTCGACGCCAGCTCGCGCCTGTCGCCGCATCTGACATGGGGCACGGTGTCCATGCGCGAAGTGGCGCAGGCCACTTGGGCGCGGATGCGGGCGTTGAAGGCCGGGGACGAGCCGCATGCCCAGAATTGGCGCGCATCGATGATCTCCTTTGCCGGGCGGCAGCACTGGCACTGCCACTTCATGCAAAAGCTGGAGGACGAGCCGCGCATCGAATTTCAGAACCTCCACCGCGCTTATGACGGCCTCCGCCCCGATACTGCCGATGCCCGGCGGCTGGCCGCGTGGAGCGCGGGCAACACCGGCTTTCCCTTTGTCGATGCCTGTATGCGGGCGCTCGATCGGCATGGCTGGATCAATTTCCGCATGCGGGCGATGCTGATGTCGTTTGCCAGCTATCACCTGTGGTTGCCGTGGCGCGCCAGTGGCCTGCATCTGGCCCGCCAGTTCGTCGATTACGAGGCGGGCATCCACTGGCCGCAGGTGCAGATGCAATCGGGGACCACGGGCATCAACACCATGCGGATCTATAACCCGGTGAAACAGGGCTATGATCAGGATCCGGCGGGGCGCTTCGTGCGCGCCTATGTGCCCGAACTGGCATCCGTGCCCGATGCGTTTATCCATGAGCCGTGGCGCTGGGAGGGGGCGGCAGGGCTGCCCTATCCCGCGCCGATTGTGGACAATGCCGCCGCCGCCAAGGCTGCGCGCGATGCGCTTTACGCCATCCGCAAGGGTGCCGATCACAAAGCTGCCGCGCGCCGCATCGTGGACAAGCACGGCAGTCGCAAAACCGGCATGCCGATGACCGGGGCTCCACGCGGCGCAAAGCGCAAATCGGCGCCGTCGGCGCAACTGGCGCTGGATCTGTGACGATGGTGCGCAACCTCATTCTGGTGCTGGGTGACCAGTTGACCCCCAGCCTCTCCAGCCTCGCGGCGGGCGATTCCGCGCGCGACCGCGTGTTGATGGCCGAGCTGCACGATGAGGCAAACTATGTCCGCCACCACCAGAAGAAGATCGCCTTCCTGTTTTCCGCCATGCGCCATTTTGCGCAGGAATTGCGCGGGTTGGGCTGGACGGTCGATTACGTGACGCTCGATGCGGCGGACAACAAAGGCAATTTCTCCGATCAGGTCGCCCATGCCCTCGCCGAACTGGGGCCGGAACGCATCGTCGTCACCCAGGCTGGCGAGTGGCGCGTGGCCGAGATGCTGGAGGGCTGGTCGGCCCGTTTTGGCGTGCCCGTCGATATCCTGCCCGACGACCGGTTCTTGTGCACGCCGGCGGCGTTCCGGCAATGGGCGGCGGGCCGCAAGCAACTGCGCATGGAATATTTCTACCGCGACATGCGCCGCCAGACCGGCCTGTTGATGGATGGCGATCAACCAGCCGGCGGCCAATGGAATTTCGACGCCGAAAATCGCAAGCCCGCCGCCGCCGATCTGTTCATGCCCGGGCCCAAGGCATGTGTGCCCGATGCCATCACGCAGGAGGTTCTGGCATTGGTCGCGGCGCGTTTTGGCCATCATTTTGGCGATCTGACGCCGTTTTGGTTTGCCGTGACCCGCGCCGATGCCGAGAGCGCTTTTGCTACCTTCGTCCGGCAGGCCTTGCCGCAATTCGGCGATTTTCAGGATGCCATGCTGACGGGGGAGCCATTCCTCTATCACGCGGTCATCGCCCAGTATCTCAACTGCGGGCTGCTCGATCCCTTGCGCGTCTGCCGGGCGGTGGAGGCGGCCTATCGCGCGGGGCGGGTGCCGCTCAACGCCGCCGAGGGGTTAATCCGCCAGATCATCGGATGGCGCGAGTATGTGCGCGGCATCTATTGGCTGAAAATGCCCGGTTACGAACGGAGCAACTTTTTCGGCCACACCCGCGCGTTGCCCGAATTCTATTGGACGGCGCAGACGGACATGGCCTGCATCAAGGCGGCGGTCACCCAGACGCGGGAGCAGGCCTATGCCCATCATATCCAGCGTTTGATGGTGACCGGCAATTTCGCGATGCTGGCGGGGGTCGATCCCCATGCGCTGCACGAATGGTATCTGGCGGTCTATGCCGATGCCTATGAATGGGTGGAATTGCCCAATACCGTGGGCATGAGCCAGTTCGCCGATGGCGGGCTGCTGGCCTCCAAGCCCTATGCGGCCAGCGGGGCCTATATCAACCGGATGTCCAATTATTGCGGCGGCTGCCGTTATGATGTGAAGCAGCGCACCGGCTTGCGGGCCTGCCCGTTCAATGCGCTCTATTGGGATTTCATCGCGCGCCATCGCGACAGGATCGCCAGCAATCCGCGTATGGCGCAGATGGTGCGCACATACGACAAGTTCGCTCCCGACGAACAGCGCAAGATCGCCGACAGCGCGGCGGCGTTTCTGGCCAGCCTGTGACAGGCCCGCGTCAGACCAAAACCGGTCTGCCCGGAAAAACGCCGCACTGATGGCGATCTCGCGCGTTTGATGCATGGGCGCGTGCCCATGATCGGGGATCTGCAGGTATGGCGAAATATGTAAAGCCGGCGTCGCGGCGGGCGGTGCTGAATCAACGGCGGCAGGTGAAGATGGCGCGATCGACCCATGCCTATGTGCGGGGCAACACCGCGCAGTTCTATGAATGGCTGGCGGCATCGCCGGTGGCGGCGGCCTTGCCGCAAGGGCCGTCGGTCTGGATCTGCGGGGACTGCCATCTCGGCAATCTGGGGCCATTGGCGGATGCGGAGGGGCGGATCGCCATCCAGATCCGCGATCTCGACCAGACAGTGATCGGCAACCCGGCGCACGACATCGTCCGGCTGGCGCTGAGCTTGCAGACGGCGGTGCGTGGATCGGATCTGCCGGGCGTGGTATCGGCGCGGATGATCGAGGCGATGGCCGATGCCTATGAGGCGGCGTTCCTGCCCGATGGCGATGCGGAGCCCGAGTCGGACGCGGTGCGCATGGTCCGCCGGCGCGCGATGGGGCGGCGGTGGAAGCATCTGGCCCGCGAACGGATCGACGATGCCGATCCCACGATCCCGCTCGGCAAGAAATACTGGCCGATCACGGTGGCAGAGCGCGCGGGGATCGAGGCCTTGATGCAATCGCCGGAGGTGCGGCGGCTGGCGCTGACCGCTTTCCATTCGCCGGACGACAGCGACATGACGATCCACGACGCCGCCTACTGGCGCAAGGGGTGCAGTTCGTTGGGGCTGCTGCGTTTTGCCGTGCTGGTGGGCGTGCGCAATGGCGACGGACCGGAAACCTTCGGGCTGATCGATATCAAGGAGGCGGTGAAGACGGTTGCACCCAGCGCGAAAGGGCGCCCGCCGGGCAAGTCCATCCCGCGCGACGATGCCGGGCGCGTGGTCGCGGGGGCGCGGGCCTTGTCGCCCTATCTCGGCGACCGGATGGTGGCGGCGCGGTTGCTGGGCAAATCGGTGATCGTGCGCGAGTTGTTGCCGCAGGACCTGAAGATCGAGATCGAGCAGTTCAGCCGCAAGGAGGCGATCGCCTCGGCGCGGTATCTGGCATGGGTGGTGGGCAAGGCGCACGCGCGGCAGATGGACGCGGCCACGCGCGCGGCCTGGCACGCGACCTTGGCGGCAGGGCACAGGCGTCAGCTCGATGCGCCGCTGTGGCTGTGGCAAGCGGTCGTCGATCTGGCCGCAATGCATGAGGCCGGCTACCTTGAGCATTGCCGGATTTATGCGCTCGCCGCCGCTTAGCCCGGCGGTGATGATGGATTTACGCCTCGATCGGGCAAAGGGAGAACCGATGCCCGGCACGCGCGTTTCCACATCATGTCATCATCACATGCACAAACCGAACCTGCCCCGTTGGCGGTGCCCGCCCTGCGCGTGGGGATCATCGGCAGCGGGCCAACCGCGCTTTACACGCTGAAGGCCTTGCTGCGTCATGGCGCGCCGCTCGAGATCGTGCTGTTCGAGGCAGGGACCGTGGCCGGCCCGGGCATCCCCTTCGGCGAAATCGGCAACGGCCCCGAGGCGCTCGCCAACATTGCCGGGATCGAACTGCCGCCGGTCACCGAGACGCTGAACGCATGGGCCCTGCGCCAGCCGCGCCGCCGGTTGGTGCGCTGGGGCATCGCCGGGGAGGCTGGCGACGACCGCGCCTTTTTCCCGCGTCGCGTGCTCGGCTACTATTTCGCCGACCAGCTCGATCGGCTGATGGCCGATGCGGGGCCGCACCGGATCCTGCTGCGGCGGCGCTGTCGCGTCACCGATGTCGTCGCGCGGGCCGATGGCGCGCTGCTGCACTGGGCGGATGCGGATGGGGCGGGGCAGGAACGGTTCGACCGACTGGTGATCGCCACCGGTTATCGCGCGCCACGGCGCAGTCGACTGGAGGCGGCAGCCAAGCCCACCGCGCGCACGTTCGGCATTCTCGGCAGTTCGCTCAGCGCGATCGACGCGGTGATGCGCCTCGCCCGGCGGCGCGGCCGTTTCGAGACGGTGGGGGGGGCCCTGCGCTTCACCGGCGACACCGATTGGCATGCGACGATGCTCTCGCGCGCGGGGTTGCTGCCCGAGGCGGATTTCTGGTTCCCCAGCCCGGCCGAGCCGCTCGACCTGTTCACCGACGCGGCGTTGGCGCCGCTGGTGAACGGGAGTGACGGGGACCTCGATGCCGTGTTCGCCGTGTTCGCGCGGCAATTGGCGAAGCTCGATCCGGCTTATGCCGCCGAGATCGATCTGGCGCACGCCGATGCCGACAGTTTTGCCGGCCGGCATTTCGCGCGGCGTATGGCCAGCGATCCGTGGGACTGGGCTCGAAGCGATCTGGCCCAGGCGCGCGACAGTCACCGCCGCCACCGGGTTCAGCCGTGGCGCTATGCCATCCTGCGTATGCACGAGGCGTTCGGGCGGATCGTGCCGCACCTGTCCGCCGCCGATCTCGCGCGGTTCGATCGGGGGTTGAAGCGTTGCTTCACCGACAACTATGCGGCGGTGCCGCACCTCTCGATCAAGCGGCTGCTGGCGCTGCATGATGCCGGCGTGCTCGATGTGGCGCGGCTGGGCGCGGATTACCGGCTGATCCACGCCGAGGCCGCGCCACACTGGCACCTGCGCGGCGACAGCATCGACCGGCGGTTCGAGGCGATCATCGATGCGCGTGGCCAGCCGCCGCTGGGGCTCACCGACTTCCCGTTCCCGACATTGCGCCTGCAACTGATCGCGCAGGCCATGGCGCGGGGCAGCGATGCCGACGAAGGGCTGATCCCTGCACCGGGTTTCGTGATCGATGATGCCGACCCGGCGCTGTCGCGGATCCACTGTCTGGCGCTGCCGTTCCTGCTGCGGCGCAATCCGTTCGTGCAGGGGCTGGTCGAGAGCGCGGCACTGGCCGAGGCCAGCGTCGCGGCCATGCTGACCGACGCCCCGGCCGAGAGCGATCTCGCCACGCTGCGCCGCACCATCGCGGAGCTGTCCGCGCGGATGCCGGTCTATTGCGGACAGGACGGGGTGATCACGGTGCCATGGCGGCGATCGGGTGCGGCGGCGTGAACCGGCTCTATATCGTCGAGATCGGCGGCACCCGGTCGGACAGCCTGTTCGAGGTGCATATCGTCCACGTCATCGTCGCCGCCGACGCGCCGGCGATGATTGCGGCCTGTCGGGCGGCGTTTGCCCATCAACTGGGGGCGGCCCACATCGATGGTTGGGTGGCGATCCCGGTCGAGCCCGACGACCCAGCCGCACCCGTCGCCGGCGAAACGCGCTCGTACCTGATCGAGGTTGGCCGCAACTCGGCTGCGTCCCTGCGCGAGGAGCACGATTATCGCTTCATCGAGGCGCCTGACGCACGGGTGGCGATCGCGCAACTGCGGGCGGAATTGCCCGGGTGGCATGTCGACACGGTCGTCGATCTGGACCGGCTGGCGCTGGAGCGCGGTTGGCGGTTGCAGCGTGGGCAGGGCGCCGAGGGACGTCGCGAGCAGGTGGCGCGCTACATCCGGTTTGACCGGATTTAGGCGGGGCGCCCGCCGTCGTCAGGCGCGTGCGCGGTCCATGCGGCGCGCCAGCGGCCAGACGATCCCCAGCGCCACCAGACAGAACGCCAGCCCCATCGGTCCCACCGCCGTATAGCCGCCGAAGATCTGCGCGATCGCCCCTGTCGCCAGCGACCCCAGCGACATCATCGTCAGCCAGACCGCCGAGCAGCGCACCGCCAGCCGGCCCGCCGGATCGACCGCGAAAGCGATGCCCAGCAACAGGGCATAGGTGACGAACCAACTGGCGTTATAAACCAGCAGCGCGGCGGCAAAGGTGAACGCGCCGGTGGCCGTCGTCAGCCCGGCACAGGCAAGGCCACAGGCCACCAGCGCCCCGGCGAGGAGACCGCTGCGCCGCATCCGCGCCACCCCCGCCGCCAAAACCAGGTTGCTGGCCGCGCTCGCCAGCGTGGCGAGGCTTTGATAGCGGCCGAACTGGGTGGCGGGGATGGCGATGGCATGGGCCGCGCGCTCGGTGAAAGGCCAGATCGCCAGACTGCCAAAGGTGAACAGTGCCATCGCCAGCAGGACCCAAACGTCCGCGCGGCCAGACCAGGCTGGCGTCTGGGGCGCGGAGGTCGTCTGGGACGCGCGCACTGGCGGCGATGCCGGCAGCAGCCTCGCCGCCAGCGTGAACAGCCCCGACAGCCCGCCCAGCGCCACGAACATCGCCGCCACGCCATAACGCGCGCCAAGCTGGGGCAGCACGATATTGATCGCCGCATAGAGCAGCGTCTGGATCGCGATCCCGATCGAGATCGCGCGTGCCGGGTGCTCGGCCCGCGCGGCGGCCAGGTTCAACGCGGTATTGGCCAGCCCGAAGCCCAGCCCCGCGACGATCCGTGCCGCCAGCAACGGGGCATAGGCCGATAGTCCCGCCGAGCCGATCTGCGCGGTAACGATCAGCCCGCTGGCAACGACGAACAGTCGCCGCGGCGCCAGGGTGCCGACTCGCGGTGCCACCACGAACATGGCCATGGCATAGGCGAGCGCCTCTGCCATGTTCCACGCCCCCATCGCCAGTGGCGTGAAGCCATAGCGGTCGTTCAGGCCACCGATGAGGTAAGTATCGAAGTTGTTGCCGATATGCGCCGTGGCCGTCGCCGCCCCGATGCCCAGCAGCGGCGCGAGACGGCCAATCGCAACGGTTCGCCGATCCATCGTCAGAAGTGGTAACTGGCCGAGACGCCGGCGGTGCGCCGCTCGCCCGGATACGTGGTGATCGAGCGGTTGAAGAACATCGCGAAGGCGTTCGTGTTGTAGAGCTTGTCGGTGACGTTCTTCACCCAGGCGCCCAGTTCCAGCCCGCTGCGATCGAAGCGATAGGCCACACGGACATTGCCCAGCCAATAGGCGCTCTGGCTGAAGGTGTTGCGGACCAGCGCCTCGGCGGTGGGGGTGGCGAGGAACGGTGCCGGCGTGTTGTTCGTGGCATCCGACCAGACGTGGAAGCGGTAACGGCTGGTGTAGCGCCAGTCGCTGGCGAACGTCAGGTGACCGCCGCCCAACGCCCATTCATAGCTGCCCGAGAGGTTGAGCGTGCTCCTGGGCGCGCGTTCCAGCGATTGCCCGGTGAGGTTCAGCGGCGCCCCGAGGTTGATCGGATAGGGCACCGAGGCATTGGTGAAGTTGGTGTACTTCGACGCCTCGAAACCATAGCCGGCATTGAGCGACAGCCCCGCGACCGGGCGGGCGGTGGTTTCCAGTTCGAACCCGTTGACCCGCGCGGCGGCGGCGTTCAGCGTCACTGTGCCGACGCTTTGCAGCACCGTCACCTGCATGTTGCTGAAATCATAATGGAATGCGGTGAGGTTGGCGGTCAGGCGGTGATCCAGCCATACCGTCTTCACCCCGGCCTCATAGGAGGTGAGCGTCTCGGGGTCGTAGACCGACAGGTCCTCGGGCGCGGCGAGATAGGTGTTGTAATTGCCCGAGCGGAAGCCCCGCGCGATGCGGCCGAATACCGCCACTGCGTCGACCGGCTTCCAGTCGAGCGACACGTCCCATGTCGGCTTGCGCCAGGCGCGGTGTTCGGGGGTGGCGGCGATCGGCGTGCGGTCGGAGCCGAAATAGATGCCCTTGGCGGTGTCGATATAGGTGAAATCGACATGGCTGGCGTCATAGACGTTGTTGGGATTGGTGATGTAGTCGGTCTCGATGCCGGCGAAAGCCTTGCGTTCCCAGGTGTAGCGCCCGCCGGCGCTGAGCTTCAGGTGCGGGGTGAGCTTGTAGCTGACGCTGGCGAAACCGGCGAGGTTGTCGGTCTTCACCGCGACGTCATAGGCATCGCCGTTCACGCCGAAATCGCTGGGGCTGTAAAGGCCCAGTTGGCCGAAGCTGGTCGTACGGTCATGCAGGAAATAGGCGCCGACGATCCAGCCGAACCGGTCCGTATCGCGCGAGGCGACGCGCAGCTCGTTGGTGAACGTGTGCGAGGCGCCGCCATAGCGTTCGTGATAGCTGGCGTCGGGGCTGGCATCGTCGTCGGAGTAGATCAGCGAGCTGGACGTTTCGTAGGCGGCGATATCGGTCAGCGTCGGGCCGCCGAGATCGATCTTGAGATGCGCATCGACCCCGGCGCGATGGGCGTAGGTGCGGTCCGATCCGTTGTTGCTGAGCACGTTGGGATCGCTCGATTCGGCATAGCCGTTGCTGTCGGTTCCGCCGGCCAGCAGCCCGACGTGCTGGAGCGGCTGGCCCTGCATCGTCCGCCCGCCATGGCCCTTCACCAACAGCGAGGCGCCGGGCGCGAAATCCCACAGGAGCTGCCCGCGCACATCCCAGATGTCATAGCCATCGGTGCGCCGGTTGGTGCTCTGATTGAAGAACTGCCCGTCGCGGTGGCGATAGACGCCCGAAACGCGCGCCGAGAGGTTATCGGTCAGGCCGCCGCCGAGGCCGCCTTCGATATCGCGGGTGTCGTCGCTGCCATAGGCCGCGTAGAACGTGCCGGAGGTCTTTTCGGAGGGCTTGGACGTCACGAAGTGGATCGCGCCGGCGGTGGTGTTCTTGCCCCACAGCGAGCCCTGCGGCCCGCGCAGCACTTCCACCCGGTCGAGATCGTACAGCGGCTCGCTCTGCGCCGAGCCTGCGCCGATATAGACCTCGTCCTCGTAGAGCCCGACCGGCGAGGCGGTGGTGGGGGTGAAGTCATCGGTGCCGATGCCGCGCAGGCGATAGCGCGGCATCGCCGCCCCCATCGCCGATTCCGCCTGGAGGTTGGGGATGCTGTTGGCCAGGGCGATGCCATCGCGCAACTGGCGCTGGGCGATCGCCGCGCCGCCCACCACCGAGATCGACAGCGGCACGTCCTGCGGGTTGGCTGCGCGCTTGGTAGCGGTGACGACGATCGCGTTGCTGTCGGCCTCGGTCACGGCGGGCGCATCGGCGGCCCATGCGGCATGGCTGGAGACCACGGCGGCCACGGTCATGGCCAGCACACTCACTTGTTCGAACTTCACATGATCCCCCATTTTTGCTGATCCCTTCAGATCGGGCGTCCGCGCCTGATGCGCGGTGCCCGACCTGCGGCCGGCACCTAGTTTAAGTTGCCGCGTGCAAACCAAAATTCTCTACTCAATCGGTAGGCATTATCTAGGCTATGGGGAGAGGGCGCGTAAACGTGCTGCTTGCTTGACGGAGCGATAAGTGGTGGTGATGGCATCGCGGTTTCACCGGCTCCCGCTGAAGGGCCTGACGGTGTTCGAGGCAGCGGCCCGGCATGGGCGTTTCACCGCCGCCGCCGGCGAATTGCTGATGACCCAGGCCGGCGTCAGCCACCACATCTCGCAGCTGGAGGCGGAGCTGGGGGTCGACCTTTTCGTGCGGCGCAGTCGCGGGGTGGAACTGACTTCGGCCGGCGCCGCTTTTCTCGAAACCGTCGAGCAGGGGCTGAAGACCTTGTCCGATGGCGTGGCCAGCGCGCGGCGGCAGGCCGGGCGCAAGACGCTGACGATCCTCACCGACTATGGCTTTGCCGCCTGGTGGCTGATGCCGCGCCTGACGACGCTGGGCGAGTTGCTGCCCGGCGTGGAAGTGCAGATCGCCACCACCCAGGCCAGCATTGACACCACCGATGCCGATTTCGACGTCGCGATCATGTTCGGCGATGGCGATTGGTCGTCATTCCACACCACGCCGCTGTTTGCCGAGGAGGTCTATCCGGTCTGCGCGCCGTCCTATCTGGCCGGGCGCGCGGCGCCGCAGACGCCGGCCGAGATTGCCGCGCTGCGCCTGCTGCACTTGCGCCCCGTGGCGCGCGATCGCTGGTACACTTGGGCCGAATGGTTCAACGCGCATGGCGTGGCGGCCGATGTCGGATCGCAGGACCTGACGTTCGAGAACTTTCAGCTCGTCCTGCAGGCGGCGCTTTTGGGGCAGGGGGTGTGCATCGGCTGGGCACCGCTGATCGATGATCTTGTCGCCGGCGGCGGTTTGGTGCGGCTGGCGGCGGAGCCGTTGCGCTCGGCGCGGGGCTATCACATCGTCGAGCACACCAACCGCGCCTATGCCGCCAATGTCGCCAAGCTCAAGGCCTGGCTGCTCGAACAGCGCGCGGCCGCCCGCCGGGCCGGCGTGGTGCTGCCCGTCGCCGCGGTTGGCCAATAGGCCCGGCCATTCCCCGTCATTGTCCTGTCATATCTGGAGTTCCCTGACCGTGCCGACCACCCTGCAATCTGCCACCGCCATTGCATTCACCCCGGTTTCGGCCCGGATCGGGGCGGAGGTGACCGGCGTGCGCCTCGGCGCGGATCTGGATGACGCGACCCTGGCCATGCTGAAACAGGCGCTGAACCGCCACAAGGTGCTGTTCCTGCGCGGGCAGGATCACCTCGACGATGCCGCGCACCAGGCGCTGGGGCGGCGTTGGGGCACGCCCACCCGGCACCCGACCGCACCCGCGCAAGTCGGCGACTTCCTGCTGGAACTCGATTCCCGCCATGGTGGCAAGGCCAATACCTGGCATACCGATCTGACGTTCATGGCCGCCTATCCGCAGGCCGCGATTCTGCGCGCGGTGACCATTCCGCCGGTCGGCGGCGACACCGTCTGGGCCAACACGGCAGAGGCCTATGCGCGCCTGCCCGACACGTTGCGCGCCTTGGCCGACGGCCTGCGCGCCGTTCACAGCAACGATTACGACTATGCCGCCAACCAGACCGAGCGCGATGAAGGCACCGACCGCTATCAGGCCGAATTCATCGCCACGGTGTTCGAGGCCGAGCATCCGCTGGTCCGCATCCACCCCGAGACCGGTGAGCGCGTGCTGGTCCTCGGCGCGTTCTTCAAGCGGTTCGCGGGGCTCAGCGAAGCGGATTCGCGGCGGCTTTACGAGACGTTCCAGGGGCATATCACCCGGCTGGAAAACACCGTGCGCTGGCGTTGGCGCGCAGGCGATGTGGCGATCTGGGACAACCGCGCCACGCAGCACTATGCGATCGACGATTATGGCAATGCCAAGCGCGTGGTACGGCGCGTGACGATCGATGGCGACATCTCACGCGGCATCGATGGCGCCCGGGCGCGGCAGATCAGGCCCGATGTGGTTCCCGAATTGCGTGTGATTTGAGGATGAAGCAGGCCACGCCGTCGCAAGATCTAATATTCTAGTGAAATAGTAGGAATAAGGCGCTATGGCTGTGTCCGAACCGGGCGGCAGCCAAGCCGCTTTCGGCGGATGGAGAGCGTCATGGCGACATACCGGCTGATCAGTTTCAAGGCCTGCCCCTGGGTGCAGCGCGCGGCGATCGTGCTGCGTGAAAAGAATGTGTCCTTCGAATTCGTCCATATCGAGGCCGGCAACCGTCCAGACTGGTTCGGGCCGATCTCACCGCACGGCAAAGTGCCGGTGCTGCTGATCGATGGGAAGACCGCGTTGTTCGAATCGAACGCGATCTCGGAATACCTCGACGAGACGATCGCGCCCCGGCTGCACCCGGAAGACCCGGTGCAGCGCGCGATCAACCGCGCCTGGACCGATTTCATCCCGACCTTTTCGTCGACGCTCGGCGGCATCTATTCGGCCCGCACCGAGGAGGCGCTGGCCACCGCGCGCGAGGCGCTGGCCAAGACGTTCGCGCGGATCGAGGACGCATTGTCCCCGCAGGGTGAGGGGCCGTTCTTCAACGGCGCTACCTACGCGCTGGTCGATGCCGGCTATGCGCCGTTCCTGCAACGCTATCGCCTCGTCGAGGATCTGGCCGGCGATACCCTCAGCCACGCCTTTCCACGGCTGCGCCAGTGGACCGACGCGCTGCTCGCCCGCGCCAGTACCCACAGCTTCCCGCCGGAGGAATTCCGCTCGCTCTATCTCGAAGGCCTCAAGCGTCGCGGCGGCCTGATCGCCGATCGAATCCTCCACGACGCCTGACGCGGGCGGGCTATTGGCCGGCGAACCAGCGGTTCGCCGGCCGTTTCAGCCCCAAATGATCGCGCAGGGTGGTGCCTTCGTAGCGGCTGCGGAAGATGCCGCGCCGCTGGAGTTCGGGCACGACCTTGTCGCAGAATTCCTCGACCCCGCCAGGCGCGTGCGAGAACATCAGGTTGAACCCGTCCGATCCGTGTTCGTGCAGCCAGCTTTCCATCTGGTCGGCGATCGTCGTCGGCGATCCGACGAAGGCCAGCCCGCTGTACGATCCGGCCTTGGCGGCAAGATCGCGGATCGTCACCCCCGGCTGGCGCCCGGCCTCGACAAATCGGTCGCGGCTGGATTTGCTGGCGTTGCTGTCGGGGATCTCGGGCAGGGGGCCATCGGGATCGAAGCCCGAGACATCGTAATCGAGCGCGATCGACAGCGAGCGGATGCCGCTCTCGTAATGCACCAGGCTGTCGAGATGGGCGCGCTTGGCTTGCGCCTCGGCATCGGTGTCGCCGACCACGACGAAGGCGGCGGGCAGGATCTTCAGGCTCTCCGGATCGCGCCCCAGTGCCGCCATTCGCGCATGGATATCGGCATAGAACGCCTGTCCGCGCGCCAGACTGTCGGCGGCGCCGAAGATCACCTCGGCGGTTTCGGCGGCCAACTGGCGGCCATCGTCCGAGGCGCCGGCCTGAACGATCACTGGCCAGCCCTGCACCGGCCGGGCGATGTTCAGCGGCCCGCGCACCTTGAGGAATTCGCCCTCGTGCGCGAGGACGTGGAGCTTCTCCGGATCGAAATAGATGCCGCTGGCCTGATCGCGAACAAACGCATCGTCGGCCCAACTGTCCCACAGCCCCGTCACCACCGCATGGAATTCCCGCGCGCGGGCATAACGGGTGGCGTGGGCGAGATGCTCGTCGCGGCCGAAGTTGTGCGCGGTTTCGGGGTTGCCGGTGGTGACCACGTTCCACCCCGCGCGCCCCTCGCTCAGGTGATCGAGCGAGGCGAAGCGGCGAGCGATGTGGAACGGCTCGTCATAAGTGGTGCTGGCGGTGGCGACCAAACCGATCCGGCTGGTCGCCCCGGCCAGCGCCGAGAGCAGCGTGAACGGTTCGAACGAGGTGACCGTATGGCTGCGCTTCAGCGCGTCGGGCGGCATGTTCAGCACCGCCAGGTGATCGGCCATGAAGAACGCATCGAAACACGCGGCCTCCAGCCGTTGCGCCAGCCGCCGGATCAGCGGGAAGTTGAAATTGGCGTCGGGCACCGCACCCGGATAGCGCCACGCGCCGGTGTGGATCGAGATCGGGCGCATGAACGCGCCGAGGTGGAGTTGACGTGTCTGGCTCATGGGGGGGTGTCCGTCAGGGGTGAAGGGGCAGGTTGTCGGCGGCGGGCAAGGTGTCGATAAAGCCAAGGTGCTCTACCCGCAGACGCGATAGACCCATGCGGCCTACTATGGCCTGGCCAGCGCCGCCGCCGCGATCAGCGTCATGGCGAACAGGCCGGCCGGCCGGAAAAAGCGCATCGCGTCCCTCGTGCTTGGTTGTCGGCGCGGAGTTTGCGTGCGGGGCAGATGCGGGCAAAGGAACGTTTTCTATCGGCAAGTCAGGATATTCCACTGCCGCCACCCGCACCGCGCCAAACCGATCGGATCCGCCGACCGCCGCCTGCCGACCTGACGTGCCTGCGCAACAATCCCGGCAGGCGCCACTTTATTGCCCTTTCGCCCGAGGCGGCGCGACCCGCTCGATCAATGCGGCGCCGGCACTTGCGCCAGATCGGCGTCGATCTTGGCCAGCATGTCGTCGGTCAGCCTGTCAGGCGCATAGGCCTGGATCTGCTTGAGCGTCAGGGTGCGGGCGATGTCGATATGCGCGTTGGCGGCGATGTTGGGCAGGTATTTGAGGACGATCGGCGCCGTCGCGGGATTGTCCAGCAAGGTGCCGAGCGTGGTCGTCGCGGTGCCGAACGTGGCCGGCGGAGCCGTGGGTGCGGTGTCGGCGGAGGCCGGCGCCGCCGCGCCTAGAACGAAGGCAGCGGTCAGGACAAGATTGGTCAAACGCGCCATCAGCGCCTCCTTATGCAGGTCGATTGCCAAAACGATGCGGACATTGGCTGCCCCGGCCCGCGCGCCGCCGAAAGGTCGGTCAGCCCCGCGTAAGATCGCATTTCCGCCACGTCAGAAACTCTCGACCCACGGCCGCAGCTCCACTTCCCAGGACCAAGCGCTGCGCGGCTGCTTCAGCACGGCCAGATAACTTTGCGCGATCGCATCGGGATCCAGCGTGCTGTCGGGCCGGTCGGCGGGATCGGGCCGGGTGGCGCTGCGCACGGCGCCATCGATCACGAAATGGGCGACATGGATGCCATGCGGCGCCAGCTCGCGCGCGGCGCTCTGGGCCAGCCCGCGCAGCCCGAACTTGCCGATCGCAAATGCCGACGAATTGGCGAACCCCTTGACGCTGGCGGTCGCACCGGTGAGCAGGATCGCACCGGCCTTGCGCGGCAACAGCCGCTGCGCCGCCTCGCGCACGACGAGAAAGCCGCCGAACGCCGAGACCTCCAGCGCGCTGCGCACCTCCTCGGGGTCCAGTTCGGCGATCGGGCCACGCACGCGCCCGCTGGCGTTATAAACCACCACTTCGGGCACGCCGATCGTCGCCTCGACCTCGGTAAACAGTCGCGCCACCGCGGCGGGATCGGTGGCATCGGTGGCAAACAGCTTCGCCCCGGTCTCCTTGGCGAGCGGCGACAGCTTGTCGGGATTGCGCGCGGCGGCGGCAACCGTCAGCCCGGCCGCAGACAGCGCCCGCACCAGCGAGGCACCGATCCCCGGCCCGGCGCCGACGATCAGCGCGGTGCGATAGGGCAGGGCGCTCATGCCGGCACGCCCCGAAGGCGCAGATCGGTGCCGTCGACAGGGATAGGGCTGGGCTGGGTCATGGTTCACCGGTCATGCGGCGATGCGGTGGGGTGTGCGCGTCGCGACGGCGCTGTCGAGCCGATCGAGCAGGCACCACAACCAGTAGGCATCCGGTCCGGCGCGGTGGCGGCCGGTGGAGTGGATGTCGGCGAAGGCGCGGGCCTTGGCGACCTCGCCCGCGTTGGCCCGAAGGGGATCGACGAAGAGGCTGGCATGCTCGATGCGGAAGCTGGCTGCGCGGCCCGCCGCCGCCGCCAGCGTGGCCAGCCAATCGGCATCGAGGCTGCTGTCGGCGAAGACGCGCCGGCCGGCGATCGCGGCGCCGAGTTCGGTCAGGACCGTGGCGGGGGCGCGGCCCTCGTGCTCGATGATCGGGCGCGGGATGCCGTGGAGGCGGCCGGCGTCCTCGGTCCAGCACCAGTCATGCCACTGTGGCGCGGGGCGGATGAGCCAACTGCGCGTGCCCTCAATGCCGCTGATCGCGACCTCGATCGGGAAGGACCGCCCGTCGCGGGGCAGGCAGCTCGCTTCGAAATCGATCGCGACGAAGGTCATGGCTGTCGGTTCCGTTCGCGCCCGGCGCCTTGATCGCGGTTGTCGCGAACGGTTGCGATGGGCGAATCGGACTTTAGCGGCAACGCGGTGGAGATGCCGGATAGAAATTCTACCATATCAGTGGGAATTAACTCTGGGACCCGGGGATCCCATCGCCGCTGCGTTCGCGTGCGTCACCGGGCCAGCAGCGCCAGGACCGCTGGCGCGTCGATCCTCAGACCCTGCGGCTCAGCACCAGACCGGCGAGCATCGGCAGCACGAACCACGCCGCCTGCGCCGGCCGCAGCGCCAGATCGACCAGCGCCGGCCCCGGGCAGAGCCCGACGAGCCCCCAGCCGATCCCGAACATCGCTGCGCCCACAACCAGCCGGCGATCGATCCGGGTCGTCGGCGGTTGCGAGAGCACAACTTCCCCCGTCGCCCCCCGCCGCCGCGCCAGCGCGAACAACGGCGTTGCCACCAGCAATCCGCCCCCCATCACGAAGGCCAGCGATGGATCCCAGTGCCCCGCGACATCGAGAAAGCCCAGCACCCGGTCCGGGCTGGTCATGCCCGAGAGCAACAGCCCCACCCCGAACAACAGCCCGCAGCCAAAGGCCAACGCCGCCCTCATCGGGCCAGCCCATGGCGGATGACCAGCACCGTCAGCGCGGCAAAGCCCATGAACGTCATCACTGCCACCAGCGACCGGCGCGATCCGTTCGCCAGCCCGCAAATGCCATGCCCGCTGGTGCAGCCATTGCCGATGCCCGTGCCCAACCCCACCACCAGCCCGCCGAGAACCAGCAGCCAGCGCCCCGGCACATCGAGCCCGGCGGTCAAACCGCCCGCCCCGCCGCGCAGCCCAACCGCCACCGCCGGCAGCAACAGCCCGGCGAGAAACGCCAGCCGCCACCCGCGCGCGGGGCCGGTCACGGCGCGGCGGGCGATGCCGCTGATCCCGGCGATCTCGCCGGTGCCCAACCGCAGCAAGCCGGCGGACAGCCCGATCAGCAAGCCCCCCGCGAGGTTGGGCGCATAGACGGCAAGGTTCATGGTCACCCGATCAGAATTTCACCCCCGCCGACAATCCGGCCGAAGTTTCCGCCAGCGCGACATCCGCCTCGCCGCCGCCATAGGATGTAGGGATCGACCCTGCGCCATGCACGGTGTTTTTCAGCGCATGCAGGACAAAGCCGGTGATCTCCACGCCGCGCGCCGTCGTCCAGGTGGCGCCGGCGGTCAGGTGATCCTGCACCACGCCGGGGGCCAGGATGTTCAGCAAGGTCTGCGAGGCCCGTACCGGATTGCCCGAATGGCCATAGCCCGCGCGCACCGTCAGGCGCTGGCTGAGCGCATAGCTCGCGCCGACCTTCACCACGGTGATGTCGCGCCAGCCAAAACCGGGCCCGCCCGCCGCGCCGAACGGCACGCCGGCAAACAATGCCGAGAGCGAATTGCCCACCGACCCGACGCCGGCATAATCGATCCGCTTGCCATCCAGCCCCAGGGTCAGCGCCGGCGTCACCTTCACGGCCACGCCGCCGCCCCACGCTGCCGGCACATCGAACCCGCCGCGATCTGCAAACAAGCCGGCATAGCGCGAGAACTTGCCCGCCCAGACCTTGGACTGGTAAAACGCGCCCAGCGTCACCGCCGGCCCGAAATGCCCCAGCCAGCCGACGCGCACGCCTCCGCCGACCGACCAGTTTGTCCCCCGGTTGGTGAAAGCCGCGGGATCGGACGAGGCGGCCGAAAACGGCTGAATGCCGGTGGCGCGGAAGGTCTGCACGACGATGATCGGCGAGATGCCGAGGCTTTGTCCCGGCAGCAGCTTGGCGGCGATTGTCGGTGTGATGAAGATCTGCTTCAGATCCACGCCCGCCGGCCCGCTGGCACCAAAGTTGGCAAACGGGTTGGTCTTGTAGACCGTGTCCATGCCGCCGTTGCCATAGAGCGCGATGCCCACCGACACCCGATCCGACAGCCGGCGGACATACCCGATGTTGGGCAGCAGAAACGGATTGGCGCCATTGCCGCTGTAGCTGCCGTTCAACCCGGCGCCATTGCCATGAATGGTGGCGCCGCGATCGGGCACGAACAGTTCGGCGCCCACGTCCACCCGGCTGCCGACGTCGGTTGCGTTCGCGGGGTTGGCGGCGATGGACAGCGCATCCTGCGGCAGGGCGATGGCGACCCCGGCCTCACCCTCGGCCTTGGCGCCGACACCGTTGAGGAAATAGCCGTCGGTTGCCTGCGCCGGCGCGGCCAACGCCAGAGCCAGACCACTGGTCGCCGCCAGGCCGTATACGCGGGTATGGAACATGCAGAACTCCCTGATCGTCGATTGGTCAACGTTCCGGCGGATCTGCACGAATGTCCACTACACTAGTAGACATTTTTTCATGGACGGAAAGAAGAGGAATTTGCCCGGAACCCGCGCCATCGGCTTCACCAGCGAGGCAGGGCAGTTTGGTCATCCCCATCTCTGATCTTGCGGCAGCGATCTGCGCTTCGCGCGTGCGTGGCGCAAGGAGATCAGGCCCCCGTCGTCAGCTTCGCGCGGGGGAAGATTAATGTGACGGGCCAGCCGTTCGAGGACAACGGGGTATTTGCCATCACGGTCCGCGACGACCGCGCAGTTGGACGATCGCGAACGGGGCTAGTGCCCGGTCGCGCCACTCACGCGCCAGACCGCGTTGCCGGCATCGTCCGCGATGACCAGAGCGCCGGTCTTGTCCAGCGTCACCCCCACGGGCCTGCCCCGCACCGTCTTGTTGTCGGGCGCGAGAAAGCCGGTGACGATCGGCGTCGGCGCGCCCTGCGGATGCCCGTCGACGAAGGGGACGAAGATCACCTGATAGCCGTTCAGCGGATCGCGATCCCAACTGCCATGCTCGCCGACGAAGGCGCCGTTGGCGAATTGCGGCGCGAGCGTTTCGCCCTGGCTGAACGTCACGCCGAGCGCGGCGACATGCGAACTGAGGCCGTAATCGGGCTTGATCGCCTTGGCCACCATCGCCGGGTTCTGTGGATGGACGCGGATATCGACGTGTTGGCCCCAATAGCTGTAGGGCCAGCCGTAGAACGCACCCTCGCGGATCGATGTCAGGTAGTCCGGCACCAGATCGGGCCCAATCTCATCGCGCTCGTTGACCACGGCGAAAAGCCGCCCGGTGCCCGGCTGGATCGCCAGATTGGTAGGATTGCGCGTGCCCGAGGCATAGATCCGTTTGGCCCCGGTCAGGCGGTCAACCTCATAGATCGCGGCGCGGCCCTGTTCGGCGTCCATGCCGTTTTCGGTGATGTTGCTGTTCGAGCCGACCCCGACGTAGAGCTTCGACCCGTCCGGACTGGCGACCAGCGATTTGGTCCAGTGATGGTCGATCGGTCCGGCAGGGAGGTCGGTCAGGGTGGTTCCCGGCGCGGTGATGCTCGTCTGGCCCGGTGTGAACGGGAAGGCGACAATCGCATCGGTATTGGCGACATAGAGCATGCCCGCCACCCACGCCACGCCATAGGGCGAGTGCAGGTGATCGACCAGCACCGTGCGCAGTTGCACCGCGCCGCTGGCATCATAGCGCAACAGGGTGATGCGATTGCCACCCTTGGCCGCAGCGCCGGCCAGCGCCTTGACCTTGCCCTGGATGTAGTCCTTCGGGCGGAACGGCGTCGATCCGGGGCCGTTGCTTTCGACCACCAGCACGTCGCCATTGGGCAAGGTATAGACGATGCGCGGATGCATCAGCCCGCCCGCCAGCAACTGGATGCGCATGCCAGCCGGCACGGTGGGCGTCTCGCCGGTTTTCCAGCCGACGGCCTGGGGCACGCTCATCGGCGGGATCAGGTACTGCGAGGGCTCGGGAAGAGCGGGGTCGCCGCCGTATTGGCGCGAGGGATCGCCGCCCTTGCCGCTGCACGCCGACAACAGGGCCAGCCCGGCCAGCGCGAGTGCTGAATTGCGGATCATGCGATGTCTCCCGGTCTGGCGATGGCGATCCCGGTGACGCACCACCCGCGCAGCCCGGCCACGATGAGCAGCAGCGCGGCGATCGCCGAAAGGATAATCCCGCCGGGCACCACCGAGGTCCAGGCATCGCGGGTATGGACGAAAACGTTGAGCAACGAGACCAGCGCCGCAATCCCGACCAGCGCAAAGTCGAGCCCACGGATGCCACTGGCCCGGCCGATGACAAGGTCGATCACCAGCGCCAGAACCGAAATGAGGGCCAACACCAGCCCGCCGACGATCAGCCAGGCGGAAAAGTTCGCCCATTGCATCAGAGCATTGCTCGCATACATCGCGTCGGTGAAGAAGGCCGCGATCAACAGCGTGCCCCCCAAGCTCACAAAAAACGGGTGCAGCAATCTGCCCCCGCCATATCCGCCGACGGACCGTGCCATCGCTTGCTCCTGTTTTTGGCCGCCGCGATCACGAGATATCGCGCTTGGTTTCGTAAAAAGCCAAGTGCTGGGGGCAGGAGATGTTCCCGTAGCGCCTTGCCCGCGCGCCGAAAAACCGCCGGCGGAATGGAAGGGGGGCCCATCCGCCGGCGGCCGTCCCGCAGGCTTACGGCATCAGCACGTGATCGATCACGTGGATGACGCCGTTTGACTGCATGACATTCGGTATCGTGACCATCGCGGTGCCGCCTTTGGCATCGGTCAGCATCCAGCCATCGCCCGCCTTGCTCAGGCTGAGCTTTTCGCCCTGCACGGTGGTCAGTTCGGCGGTGCCGTTGTTGGCCGCGGCCAGAGCGGCGATCTTGGCCGCCGTCAGCCGCCCGGGCACGACGTGATAAGTCAGGATCGCGACCAGTTGCGCCTTATTCTCGGGCTTCAGCAGCGTGTCGACGGTCCCGGCCGGCAGCGCCGCGAAGGCCTCGTTGGTCGGCGCGAACACAGTGAACGGCCCCTTGCCTTCCAGCACGTCGACCAGCCCGGCGGCCTTCACTGCGGCGACCAGCGTCGTGTGATCGGGAGAATTGAGCGCGTTTTCGACGATGTTCTTGGAAGCGTACATGGCCGCCCCGCCGACCATCGGGTTGGCGAGCGACTGGGTTCCGGCGGCCAGGGCGGCGACCGCAACGAGTGTAAGGACCTTGAAACGCATCGAACTCTCCTGTCAGCGACGCCGGATCCGGCGACCTGTGATGAGATACGGAGGCCATGACCGGGCGGATGCGCGTGGCCGCAGATATTTTTGCGCGGCCGATCAGGCCCCCCCCGTCGGCGGGCGCGAACGGGTGCGCAAATTTTTTTGTGCGCCGGTGCATCCGCCCCAAACCCCGCTCCGTACCTGTCCTCAACCCCGCGCGTGAGCCGCGTCGGGTTCAAAAGGGGACGAACGATGAAGCACCAACCCGAATTGCGTCGCCATGCGCCATGGCTCGCTGGCGCAGTCGCCGCCTTGATGCCGTGGACGCCCGCGCTTGCCGATCCGGCACCCGCCGTGGATGCCGCCGCCAGCGCCGATGAGGCCCCGCCGGCCACTCTGCCCGACTATACCGTCCACCATGCCGCCCTGCCCACCGGCGGCCGGCTGCTGCTGACCGGCGGCGTCTCGACGGTCGAGGGCGCGGGCGGCGGCGGGCTCTCCACCTGGGCCTTGATCGGCACCTATGCCAGCAGCGGGCAGGTCGCGGTCTCGGGCTATAGCACCGGGGTGTTCACGCAGGACTTCACGCTGCTCTCCTATGGCGCGGCGGTGGGCATCGATAACCGCGTCGAACTCTCGCTCGCGCATCAGAACTTCAACTTGCGTCAGGTCGGCGCCAGCCTCGGGCTGGGGCAGGACTATTACATCAACCAGACGATCATCGGCGCCAAGGTGCGCGTGATCGGCGATGCTGTGGTCGATCAGGATAGCTGGCTGCCGCAGATCTCGGTCGGCGCGCAGTACAAGATCAACGAGAACCCGCTGGTGGTCGGCACCGTGCTCGGCCTCAAGCGCCGGGGCGTCGATTTCTACGTCGCGGCGAGCAAGCTGCTCCTCGCCAACAACCTGCTGGTCAACAGTACGGTGCGGCTGACCAAGGCCAACCAGTTCGGCATTCTCGGGTTTGGCGGCCTCGGCGGCAAGGATCAGGCCTACAAGGCGCAATACGAGGGCTCGCTGGCCTATCTCCTCACCCGCAAGGTGGCGATCGGCGCCGAAATGCGCACCGCTACCAACCGGCTTCAGGGCGCATTGGGCGGCACGACCTTCCGCGAGGAGGCCAAGTTCGATGGCTTTGTCGCCTATGCCCCGTCGCGCAACCTGTCGTTCACGCTCGCCTATGCCGAACTCGGCCAGATCGCCTTGCGCGATCAGCACGGGCTCTATCTCTCCGCGCAGATCGGCCTGTGATCGCGCCTCGCATCAAGGATATCGCCATGTTCAAGCCTGCCCTCCTGATCCTGTCGCTGGCCGCATTGCACGCCACGCTGTCCGTTGCCGCAGAGCGGCCGATGGCTTTCGCCGCCGAGCCGCCGATGGCCGATCCCGCCATGAAGCCCGGTGCCCCGACTGTGCCGGTCATCACCCAGGACCCCAAGCTGTTCGCCGAATTCGGCGGCCATGACGGCATGGTCGCCATCGTCGACGATGCCATGGACCGCTGGATGCACAATCCGCGCACCCATCCCTATTTCGCCAATGCCGACCGCGATCGCATCAAGATGCACCTCGTCGAGCAGTTCTGCGTGATCCTTGGCGGCCCGTGCAGCTACACCGGGCGGACGATGGCCGATGCCCATCGCGGCATGCATGTCACCGAGGCGGCGTTCTATGCGCTGGCCGAGGATTTGCAGCGTGCGTTGAACGATCATCATGTGCCGTTCAATGCGCAGAACCGCCTGATTGCGGCGCTGGCGCCGATGCATCGCGATATCGTCAACAAGTAAGTGACCTCCCGGCTGCCGATGCCTGGTTGCCTGATAGGGCGCCTTGCGTCGGCAGGTGGCTTGGTTACTGTGCGGGCACGTTACCCGATTTCGGCAAGATGGATGCAAAACGGCAGTTCCCCTCACGACCCGTCGATGGAGAGCATCGACGCCATGCTGATGCGTGTGGCGGAGGGTGATCGTGCGGCCTTTGAATTGATCTATCACCGGACCAGCGCCAAGCTGTTCGGCGTGTGCCTGCGCGTGCTACCTGTGCGGCAGGAGGCCGAAGAGGTGCTGCAGGAGATCTACCTGACAGTCTGGCGCCGCGCCGGCAGCTTCGATCCCGCGCGCGGGGGCGCGATGACCTGGCTGATCACGCTGGCGCGCAATCGTGCCGTGGATCGGTTGCGCAGCGGCGGGCGGCGCGTTTCGGCGCCGATCGAACTGGCCGATGCCATCCCCGATCCCGCCCCCGATGCCGAGGCGCATGTGATCGCCGCAGATGACACCGGGCGGCTGGCGCATTGCCTCGGGCGGCTTGATGCCGGTGACGCCGGGTTGATCCGCACGGCCTTCTTCGAGGGCGCCAGCTATGCCGAACTGGCCGAACGCTGCGCCCGCCCGCTGGGCACGATCAAGAGCCGCATCCGCCGCGCGCTGCTCAGCCTCAGGACGTGCCTCGCATGAGCGCCGAGGACGATCTCGACCTGCTCGCCGCCGAACTGGCGCTGGGGTTGCTGGAGGCCGGGGAGGCCGCAGCGGCGCAGGCGCGCCTGGCGCAGGACCCGGAACTGGCGGCGGCCCATGCGCGCTGGACGGGTTGGGCCGCCGGGTTGGCTGCGGATCTGGAGACGCCGCCACCGGCGCGGGTATGGTCCACGATCGCCGCCAGGTTGCCCGCCAACGATGATGGCACCCTGCGCCGGCAATTGCGCCTGTGGCAAGGTACGGCAATCGCCGCCAGCCTCGCCGCTGTGGTGCTGGGCGTTGGCTGGTGGTCGCGGCCGCAGCCGGCGCCCGTGGTGCAGGTGGCGGCGGCGGCTCCACCGATCGTCGCGGTGCTGCGCGGCGGGGCAGGGGTTGTATCGGTCAGCTACGATCCGCAGAGCCGGCGGTTGGCCACGGTCGTTGCCGGCATTGTGACCGGGCCGCGCGTGGCCGAACTCTGGGTGATCCCCGCCGATGGGCGTCCGCGCTCGCTCGGGGTGTTGTCGCAGGGCCATCCGGGCTGGCGATCGGCCCCGGCGCGCGCTGCCGTGGTGATGGGCGCCGGCATGACGCTGGCGGTCTCGCTGGAGCCGCAGGGCGGATCGCCGACCGGCCTGCCAACCGGGCCCGTCATCCTCACCGGGAAGCTGGCTCAGGCGACGTAAGTTGCCGGTCGGCGCCGCACGTTAGCCTGCCGTGGGATCGATCAGAAACTTTTCGCCTGTGGCCTTGCGCTGATAGGCGGACAGTACATCGGGCCGCAAGGCTTCGGCCAGGCCGATCACACGCGTATAGGCGCTGGCAAACGTGGTGGTGAGTTCGTCCACGACGCGCTGGCGCAGGCGCGCGGCAATGGCGGGGCCGGCTTTCTGCAGGAACGGAAACAGCAGCCAGCCGGACACGCTCCACTGAAAGCCGAAGGCCATCCGGTTCAGCGTCGTCGGCCCGAGATCGAGTGCGCCGTAGATGTACAACTGCTTGAACGTGTCCGAGCCATAGCGGTTGTATGTGCCCATGGCCCGCGTGGCGGCCTGTTCCATCGCGGTCATGATATCGCTGGCGAGCGAGCCGCCGCCGATGGCATCGAACGCGATCGTGGCGCCGGTGGCCGCGATCGCGTCGGTGAGGTCGGCGAGGAAGGCCGGGTCCTGGCTGTTCAGCACATATTGCGCGCCCAGCCCACGCAACAGATCGACCTGCTGCGTCGAACGGACGATGTTGATCAGCGGGATGCCGTCGGCGCGGCAGACCTTGAGCAGCATCTGCCCGAGGTTGGAGGCGGCGGCGGTATGGATGATCGCCTTATGCCCCCCGCTGCGTGCGGTCTCGACAAAGCCCAGCGCGGTTAGCGGGTTGACGAACATCGCTGCGCCATCGGCGGCGGTGGCGCCATCGGGCAGGGCCACCACGCTCTGCACCCCGATCCGGCGATAGTCGGCATACATGCCGCCGCCGATCATCGCGACCTTCTTGCCTTCCAGCGCCTTGGCGTCGCGGCCTGCCGCGATCACCGTGCCCGCGCCCTCGTTGCCGACGGGCAGCGACTGGCCAACCCGCGCCGCCACACCCGCCATCCGGCTCTCCGGCACCCGCAGCGTCAACGATGAGCCGGCCACGGCCAGCGTGGACAGGTCCGCCGGGCCGATCAGCAGGCCCAGATCGCTGGGATTGATCGGCGCGGCTTCCACCTTGACGATCACCTCGTTCTCGGCCGGATCGCCGATGGCGACGGTCTCCAGCGACAGGGTCAGCGTCCCGTCCTGGCTCAGAGTCGAGCGCATCTCGCGTCCGGTCAACGTCATTGTCTGCTCCATGCGGGGAGGTGAGGGCGCTGGATGAGATGTCGGATGGGCCCCGGCGCTGTCAACAGCCGCCGGGGCCCGGTCCATCGGTCAGGCATGCACTGGCGCGGGCGGCGCCAATGGTGCCCTTATTTCTCTTCTTCGAAGGTGATCGCCACATCGGCGTTCGCGCTGAGCCGGACCACGCCATCCTCCACTTCGGCGAGCAGGCCGCCCGAGATGAAATGGTGGTGTCCCTTGTGGTGGCCCTCGCCGCTGTCGGCCTTGGTCAGCTTGATGCGATTGCCCTCCACGGCATCGACGGTGCCGACGTAAACGCCATCGGCGCCGATCACTTTGGCATGTGCTTTGACTTGGCTGAGATCGGCCATGATGCTTCCTTTTCGCGCGGTTGATGCCGTTCTAACGCGCGGCGGCCGCATAAGACCCATCGGGCAGCCCAAAGGCTGGCGCGGCTGCGGCGGGCTTGCTACGATCCCGGGATGTTCTTGGCAGATCCCGCGAAAAACCCCGCGCAACGTTCGGCTGGCTCCGGCGAAGCGCCTGATTTCGTGGTCGTCGATGTGGAAACCGCCTGTGCGCGGGTCAGCAGCATCTGCCAGATCGGCATCGTCGGTTTCCGCGATGGGCGGGAGGTCTTCAGCTATGAGACGCTGGTCGATCCGCGCGACGAATTCTCCCCGTTCAACATCGGCATCCACGGGATCACCGCGCGGCATGTCGCCGGACAGCCGGCTTTCGGCGAGATCCACGCCATCATCGACGGCCATCTCGGCGGGCGGGTGACGGTCGCGCACTCGTGGTTCGATAAAGGCGCGCTGGCCGCGGCATGCCGGGTGGCGGAACGGCCGATGATCGAGACCAACTGGCTCGACAGCGTCCGTGTCGCCAAGCAGGCCTGGCCGGAGCTGGAGAGCCATCGGCTGAATGTCCTGTCGCGTTATCTGGGGATTGCGCACCGCCATCATGACGCGCTGAGCGATGCGCGCGCGGCCGGTATCGTGATCGTCAAGGCCATCGAACACACCGGCATCGATTTGCAGACATGGCTCGCCAAGCCAGAGCGGCGGCGTGCCAAGGCGCCCGCGCCGGCAGTCGATGGCCCGCTCAAGGGCGCGCGCATCGCGATCCTTGGCGAGCCGCGCGACGGCGCGCTGGCGCGGTTGGTGGCTGGCGCCGGCGGGCGGGTCGTCGCGGGGGTCGGCGCCACCACGACCATGCTGGTGATCGCCAGGCAGCAGCCTTACGGGCAATGGGTCGAAGCGAGCGATCCCTATCGCAAGGCGCGGGCGCTGCACATGGCGGGACGGCCCATTTCCATTGTCACCGAGGACACGCTGCGCGCCCAGTTGACGCAGGATGCCTGACGGTCAATCCCGACACGCCGCACCGGGATCGCTGTGTCTTTCAACGATGCGGCGATCGAAAGCGGTTCCGCGCATTGCGTGGCACCTCGATGCGGCCTTCCGCACTGGCGCCATAGTCTGACGTCAGTTTGCGCCAACGCGCAAATCTGGCCGGGTCCAGCGCGCCAGCCGCCATGGCCGCCTTCACCTGGCAATCCGGCTCGATATCATGCCCGCAGTTGGAAAAGCGGCACTGCCGGGCCAGCATGAGGATGTCATCGAAGACCTCGGCCAGCCCTTCGGCCGCCTCCGACAGATGGAGTTCGCGCATGCCGGGGGTGTCCATCAGCCAGCCGCCCAGAGCCAGACGGTGCATCTCGCGCACGGTGGTGGTGTGGCGGCCTTTGCCATCGCCTTCGCGCACCGCCTGGGTGACGATGCGCTCCAATCCGGTCAGTGTCTTGATCAGCGTCGATTTGCCCACGCCAGACGATCCCATCAGCGCGACCGTCTGGCCCGGACCGCACCACGCAGCAAGCCGACCGGCGCTGGCCAGATCCTTGCCGTTGACAGTGATCACCTCCAGGCCGGGCTGCAAGGCGCGCGCCGCTTCGGCGAATGCGTCCGGATCGTCGGCGCGGTCCGCCTTGGTCAGCACGATCACCGGCGTCACCCCCACCTCGCGCGCCATCACCAGATAGCGTTCAAGCCGGGCGGGATTGAAATCCTGATCGCAGGAGGCCACGATGAACAGCGTGTCGACATTGGCGGCGATGAGCTGCAGCTTGCGCTGATTGCCCGGCGTTTGGCGGGTAAACAGGCTGGAGCGCTGCAGAATGCGGGCGATCTGCCCGGTGGCTTCATCGATCAACAGCCAGTCACCGACCGTCGCATGCGCGCTTTCACCCTGAGCCTGCGCGATATGGGGCGAAATCAACCGTTCCGATACACCGCCCGCCATCTCACCCGCGACGGCGATCTTGCCACGGTGCACCGCCATGACCCGGACTGGACACAGGCTTGCCCGATCGTCGGGCGAAAGCTGCGAACTGAAGAATGGCGTCCAGCCCAGTTCGATCAAATATGCGCCCATGCCGGAGTCGGGTAGAGGCGCCATCGCGAAATCAGCCCTCGACCTTGACCGGCGCGACCTTTTCGACCGCGGCCTTTTCGGACGCCTTGGCACGGGCAAGCTTCTGGGTGAGTGCGCGCGTGTGCCGCTTGTTGGCGGTGCGGATGTTGGACATGTTTGTTCCTGTCTGCCGGGTATCAGCTGCGGCGTTGGCCCGATTGGCCTTGGCAAAGCACTGATGCCCGACTCTTGGTCATGGAAAGCCACCCATGACAAGACGCGATCCGATCGACGGGCCCGGCGTTCTCGCCGTCTCGCCCGATGGGCGTCCGGTTTTGGCGATCGCGATGCATGGCAATAAACGCTGCGAGGTAGGCCTGATGGCGATGGTCACGGCGGGATAGATGCCGCCAAAGGATTTCACCAGGGCGCTTTTGCCGGCGACTTGGCACCGAAACATCCATTGCCGCTTTCCGCTCGACAAAACCTTGATCGCGAGGCCCAGATTACCCAGGCTCTGTAACCAGGGTTTTGTAGCAAAACCCCGGCTAGGTTCAGGTGCCGATAAAAAGCCAAATCTGGCGGTCGTTTGCATGAAAATTGGCTGGGGCGGGAGGATTCGAACCTCCGCATGGCGGTACCAAAAACCGCTGCCTTACCGCTTGGCTACGCCCCAGCATGGCCCCGCAAGCAGGGCGAGAGCGGCGCTTAGCGATTTGCGTCGGGGAAGAAAAGGGGGTGTCTGACGGTTTCCGCACGATTGGGCGGCAGATCCCCCGGAACCCGGTTGGGGCGGCCTGCGCGGGGGGGCATGGGGGAAGCGCAGACCGCCCTCGTTCCATGAAATGGGTCGAGGGCGGATTGGTTGCATGCCGTCCCGAAAAAAGTGCGACGTGGCTCAGCCGATTTTCTGCACCCAGCCGTGCGGATCGGGCGCAGATCCGCGCTGGATCGAAACGAGGCGTTCCTTGAGGCGTGCGGTCGTCTGGCCGGGGCCGCCGCTGCCGATGGTGAAATCGCCATCGCGGCCCGAAACGCGGCCCACCGGGGTCACCACCGCCGCCGTGCCGCAGGCGAAGGTTTCCACCAGGCGGCCGCTGGCGGCATCGGCGCGCCACTGGTCGATGCTGTACCGCTCCTCGCGCACGGTGAGGCCTTCCTCGCGGGCGAGGGCCAGCAACGCATCGCGGGTGATCCCGGGCAGGATCGTGCCCGACAGCGGCGGCGTGACCAGCGAGCCGTCATCGAACACGAAGAACAGGTTCATGCCGCCCAGTTCCTCGATCCAGCGGTGCTCGGCTGCGTCGAGGAATACCACCTGATCGTGCCCGCGCGCCAAGGCCTCGGCCTGGGGGACCAGGCTGGCGGCATAGTTTCCGCCGCACTTGGCCGCACCCGTGCCACCGGGCGCTGCGCGGGTGTAGTCGCTGACCCAGATCGACACTGCCGGCGCGCCCGACTTGAAGTAGTTGCCGGCGGGGCTGGCGATGACCAGGAACTTGTACTGCTTGGCCGGGCGCACGCCCAGGAACGCCTCGGTGGCGATCATGAACGGGCGCAGGTACAGCGAGGCGCCTTCGCCCGCCGGGATCCAGTCGCGATCGGCCAGCGCCAGTGCGCGCACGGCTTCCACGAACAGCGCTTCGGGCAATTCGGGCATGGCCAGACGGCGGGCGCTGGCGTTGAAGCGGGCGGCGTTGGCCTCCGGGCGGAACAGGGCGATGCCGCCGTCCGCCTGCACATAGGCCTTCATGCCCTCGAAGATTTCCTGCGCATAGTGCAGCACTGCCGCCGCCGGATCGAGCGCGATCGGCACGCGTGGGCCGATGGTGGCGCTGTGCCAGCCTTCCCCCTCGGTCCATTCCACGCAGACCATATGATCGGTGAAATGCGATCCGAATCCGGGATTGGCGAGGATCGCGGCGCGCGTCTCGGCGCTGGAGGGTGCGGGGTGGGGAAGGGCGGTGAAGGTGGAGGCGACGGTCGCCATGCAACGAACTCCTGCGCGGGCATCGGGTGTTGGCGTGTTTCTTGTACGAAAATTACGCCAAAGTCAACGATTTTGAAATTTTAGTCTCAATCGTTGCGCTCGATGTCGGCTCTATCACGCCGGGTGACCAAAGGGAAAGCCCCGGATCGCGGGCATTTCGTGCATGGGAGCGATACGGCGCCAGACTTTTGCGCGATGCGCCAAGGGCTGAAAAATGTGAAGGGCCGCCCCGGTATCCCGAGAACGGCCCTTCGCATGGTCAGCGGCCGGAAAGTGCCGCTCACGAAGCCTTTATCGCTTACCGGTCAGCGATAATGCCTCGTTCCGCGCAATGCCGACCTCTCTGCTGAACCATGAGACATCGGATCACCTCCTTTCGCGCTGTTGAGCCATAACCCGTTTGTCACGGGGCGGGGCCGGGAGGGCGTTTGGCCCATCGGCCTCACCGCCATAGTTGCGTGATTCGGGGCCGCACAACAAGTCTTGTATTGATCTTTTTTGCTGTCACACTTGATGCTTCGGGCGCGGAAAACACGGTGTTTTTCCCGGCGCGCGGCCGAGTTTTCCACCGATTTGCTGCTGCGCCTCAACCAGGTGTCCGGCAAGCCTCGATCGCTCGGCTGACCTCGGGCCAACTGGGCGCGATCACCGGCGGCAGACCCTCTGCCGCGATCATGAACCGCCCGCGCGAAAACGCCATCGCATCCAGCAACGGATCGCGCACCGCCATGCGCACCACCGCGCCGCCATCGGCGGATCGCGTGCCACTTTCCGGCGCCACCAGCGCGGTGGTGGTGAACGAGACCATCAGCGGCGCCGCCGCCGCCGCTTGCCCCGTGCCGGCGATTTGCAAGGTCAGTTCGGCGCCCGGCCGCGTGCAGCGCAGCGTCAGCAACGGCGCCCCCGCGCCATACCAGGCCACGCCGCCGGCCCAGTGCCAATCGCCCGGCGTCAGCGGCGCATCGCGCCAATCGCGCACCAAGACTGGCGGCAGGGCAACTGGCGCACGCCTCACCGGCGCGGGGGTGGGCGGCGGCGCAGGGGGCGTGGGCGCGACGCAGCCAGCCGCCAGCGCCGTCAGGGCCAGCGCCATCAGCGCGCGGAAGGACCGGTTTGCCATCATCGCGCTCCTATGGGATGGCGGGCCCGGCGAGACAAGCCGGACCACGCCCGGCCCGTCGCCCAGAGGAGCCTGCCCGACCGAATGACCGACGCCAAACCCCGCAAACCCGCGAAAATCCGCGTCGACGCCGCTTTGGTCGAGCGCGGGCTGGTGGAGAGTCGCGCGCGGGCTTCGGCGCTGGTGCTGGCGGGGCTGGTGTTCTCCGGCGAGACCAAGATCGCCAAGCCCGGCCAGCAGATCGCCGCCGATGCGCCCTTGGAGACGCGTGGGCGTGACCATCCCTGGGTCTCGCGCGGGGGGATCAAGCTGGCGCATGCCTTGGCGCATTTCGGGCTGGATCCCACCGGCGTCACCGCGATGGACATCGGCAGCAGCACCGGTGGCTTTACCGACGTGCTGCTGACCCACGGCGCTCGCCACGTGTTCGCGGTCGATTCGGGCACCAACCAATTGGCGTGGAAGCTGCGGCAAGACCCGCGCGTCACCGTTCTGGAGCAGACCAGTGCCCGCATCCTGACCCCCGCCGAGATCGATGCCTCGTGCGGATGGGTGGTGTGCGATGCCAGCTTCATCGGGCTGGCCAAAGTGCTCGAACGCCCATTGGCGCTGGCTGCGCCGGTGTGTCGCCTGGTGGCGCTGATCAAGCCGCAGTTCGAGGTCGGCCGCGGCGAGGTCGGCAAGGGCGGGGTGGTGCGCGATCCCGCGCTCCACGCGCGGGTCTGCGACGAAGTGCGCGCCTGGCTGGAGAGCGCCGGTTGGGCGATCGACGGCATCGTCGAGAGCCCGATCACCGGGCCCGAGGGCAACGTCGAGTTCCTGATCGCCGCCCGGCGCGGTTGAGCGCCCGCGTGTGAGGGCGCTTGCGCCGCGTCACGGCTCGCCGCAGAATGCCGTAGGGTCCGCGAATCGGTGGGCCACATCATCCGGGTCGCCCCTTTCGCGAGTATGTTCAAGACCATGCCTGAGCTAGCCTCGCGACCGCAGTTGCGCGCCGCCCTGATCCGTTGGGTGCTGGTGCTGGTCCCGGCGTGCCTGTTGATGGGCATCCTCTCGGGCGTGCTGTCCAACAGCGGTGCGGCCAATGCCTGGTATGCCGCACTTAGCAAGCCGGCGATCAACCCGCCGCCAGTGGTGTTTCCGGTGGTGTGGAGCCTGCTCTACGCGCTGATGGGCGTCGCCATGGCGGTGGTGATCGCGGCGCGCGGCGCCTGGGGGCGCGATCGCGCGGTGATCGCGTTCGCGCTGCAGATGGTGTTCAACCTCGCGTGGTCGCCGCTGTTCTTTGCCGCGCACCGGATCGGGGTGGCGCTGGTGGTGCTGTTGGTGCTCGATGCGCTGGTGGTGCTCTGCGTGGTGACGTTCTGGCGGGTGCGGCCGCTGGCGGGGGCGCTGCTGCTGCCCTATCTGGCGTGGGTGTTGTTCGCCACGCTGCTCAACTGGCAATTCCTCGCGCTGAATCCCTGGGCGGACGGGGCGTTGGGCGCTCCGGCGGCGGCGGTTCACCTGCGGATTGCGCCCGCCGCGCCAAAGGCCCCTTGAAGCCGCGCCGGCAAAGGCCCATTAAGCGATCATGCAAAGCGAAAACCCTTTGATCGCCGATTTCGTCAAGCTGCTGAACAGCGCTGCGGGCACGTTTGCGGGCGCAACCCGCGAGGCGCGCGAGAGCGGGCGCGAACGCCTGCGCGAGGCGCTGGGCGGGGCGGACTTCGTCAGCCGCGAGGAATTCGAGGCGGTGAAGGCGCTGGCCGCCTCCGCGCGTGAGGAAGTCGAGACGCTGAAGGCGCGCATCGCCGCGCTTGAAGCCACCGGCACCAACTGAACCTTCGCCACCGCCGCGGCGGTTCGTCAATGATGTTCGGAGTGTTCGATCTCGCCATCGATGGGCGTGGCGGGATCCTCGCGCAGTTCGCCGGGCGCGGGGCCATCGTCGCGCACCGATTGCAGGTGCCGCTGGATGCGCAGCCGCGTGCCGGCGGCCCCGGCGGGCAGGCCCCCACTGGCCGAATCGTCGAAATGGGCGCTGTTGCCGTTGGCCACGTACATCGGCAGCACTTGCGCGAACGAGGCGACTTGCCGGCAGCCGGCGTAGTCGCTGTCGGCGGTGTCCTCCGGGCAGGCATAGGCGTCGACCCAGACGGTGACCTCGGTGATGGCCCGCCCGGTGTCATTGAACACCGCCACCGGCAGCGACATGTGCCAATGCCCGTTGCTGATCCCCCCGCTGGCGCCATCGGTTTCGACCGAGAGGCCATCGCGCACGAAATGCCCCCAGCTCACCAGCGTGCCCGCCACCGGCAAGGCCACGGCCAGCACCAGCCCAACCAACCCGACCTGCACCGGGCGCCATCCGGCCAGCGCGTTGAACGCGGTGCCATGCGCTTGCTGCTTTGCCATCGGCCGGTCCTTTCTCCGCCTGGGCCCATATGCGCGCGCCACCCCGAAGCGAACGTGAGCGAACACGGTATCCACCTTGGTGACGGACCCTGCGGAATCTTCCGGAGGGGATCCGCATCGCTGCGTAGGACGCGCCCGTGCAACTGACCGCCCCGGCCACTGTCTGCGCCGTGCGCGCGCAGGGCGAAACCGGCACACTGGTCCGCCTGTTGACCGTCGAGGCCGGGCTGGTGGGGGCGTTCGTCGCGGGGGGGCGGGGGCGGCAATTGCGCCCGGTGCTGATCCCCGGCAACCGCGTCAGCGCCGAGATCGCCACGCGCGGGGCCGGTGGGTTGGCCTATGCGCGGGTGGAACTGCTGGCCAGCCGGGCGCCGTTCCTGTCCGAGCCCTTGCCCGCCGCCGCAATCGGTTGGCTGACGACCCTGACCGCCGCGACCCTGCCCGAGCGGCATCCTTATCCGGCGCTGCATAGCGCGCTGGAGGCGGCGCTGGATGCGGTGTGCCATGCGCCCTCGGCGCGGGGGTGGGTGCCGGCGCTGCTGGGCTATGAGCGTTTGCTGCTGCGCGATCTCGGCTATGGCGAGGGCGCGGTCGATGCCGATCCGGCGGTGCAGATCGCGCGACAGGGCGCGGTGATCGCGCGGCATCTCTTCGCCGAAAGGCCGCTTGCCGAACGTGGCCGCGATGTTATGGGGGCGCGCGAGCGGCTCGCCGACCTGATTGTGCGGATGGCCGGGTAGAGGGATCACATCATGCGGATTGCGGTATTCGCCGGCGACGGCATCGGCCCGGAAGTGACGGCAGAGGCGGTTCAGGTGCTGAACGCGCTGGGCCTCAACGATCTGGAGCTGGTCGAGGGTGATGTCGGCGGCGCGGCCTATCACAAGCATGGCCATCCGCTGCCGGCCGAGACTCTGGCGATTGCGAAGAGCGCCGATGCGATCCTGTTCGGCGCCGTGGGTGATCCCACGTGTGACAATCTGGAGCGCGCGCTGCGCCCGGAGCAGGCGATTTTGGGCCTGCGCAAGGAACTGGGCCTGTTCGCCAACTTGCGCCCGGCGCGGGTGTTTCCGGGGATGGAAAGCTTCTCTGCGTTGCGTCCCGAGGTGTCGGGCGCGATCGATCTGCTGATCGTGCGCGAGCTGAATGGTGACGTATATTTCGGCGAGAAGGGCACGCGCACGCTGGCCGACGGCCGCCGTCAGGGTTGGGACATGATGTCCTACGCCGAGGACGAAGTGCGCCGGATCGCCCACGTGGGGTTTCAGGCGGCGCGGAAGCGGCGCGGCCTGCTGTGCAGCGTCGACAAGGCCAACGTGCTGGAAACCAGCCAGTTGTGGCGCGATGTCGTCAACGAAGTGGCCGCCGAATACCCCGATGTGACGCTGAGCCACATGTATGTCGATAACGCGGCGATGCAGTTGGTGCGCTCGCCGGGGCAGTTCGATGTGATCGTCACCGGCAACCTGTTTGGCGATATCCTCAGCGATCAGGCGTCGATGTGCGTTGGCTCGATCGGCCTGCTGGCTTCGGCGGCATTGGCGCAGGGAACGCAGGGCCTCTACGAGCCGATCCACGGTTCCGCGCCCGACATCGCCGGCAAGGGGCTGGCCAATCCGATGGCGACGATCCTCTCGGCCGCGATGATGCTGCGCCATTCGTTCGGGCGCGAGGCCGAGGCGGTGCGGATCGAGGCGGCGGTGGCCAAGGCCCTGCACGATGGCATTCGCGGCGGCGATCTGGGCGGCACGCATGGCACGGCTGCCATCGGCGATGCCGTGCGGGCGCGGCTGTGATGAAAACGCCGTGCGCGCGCGGCTGTGACGGCGGGTTAACCATTGTTCGCTAGGCAGTTGCCCCTATGAGCTTGCGCCTCGCCATCATCCTGCCGACGCTGAACGAGCGCGGGAATCTTGCGCCTTTGGTGGCGCGACTTGATTCCGCGCTGGCCGGCATCGCGTGGGAAGCCATCTTCGTCGATGACAACAGCCGCGACGGCACCGCCGACGAGGCGCGCCGCCTGTCGCTGACCGACCCACGGGTGCGCTGCATCCAGCGGATCGGACGGCGCGGGCTGGCCTCGGCAGCGATCGAGGGGATGTGCGCTACCGCCGCGCCGATCGTGGCGGTGATGGATGCCGATCACCAGCACGATCCGCGTTTGCTCCCCCAGATGCTCGCCGCGATCGAGAGCGGCGATTACGACCTCGCCTATGCCAGCCGTTTCGCCGAGGGCGCGAGCACCGAAGCCTGGGGCCGCCCCGATCGGGTGAAGGCCAGCGGTTTCGCCAATGCGCTGGCGCGGCGGGTGACCGGCGTCGATCTCTCCGATCCGATGAGCGGTTACTTCATGATGCCCGCGCACCTGCTGCGTGCCGATGCGCACCGTTTGTCGGGCGTGGGCTTCAAGATCCTGCTCGACATTCTCGCCACGGCGGACCGGCCGATGCGCGTGAAGGAATTTCCGCTCGATTTCGCGGCCCGCGCCGAGGGCGAAAGCAAACTGGACAGGACCGTCGTGTTTGAATTCCTCGTAGGGCTTTATGACAAGTGGCTGGGCCGGGTGATCCCTACCCGCTTTGCGCTGTTCGGCACGGTCGGCGCGATGGGCGCGGTGGTGCACTTTGCGGTGCTGGCGCTGGTGCTGCATCTGCTCGGGGCACACTTCGCGGTCAGTTCCTATCCGAAGGAAACCGCCTTCATCGCCGGCCAGACCGCCGCCGCGATGACCGCGATGACATTCAACTTCGTGCTGAACAACGAACTGACTTATGCCGACAAGCGGTTGCGCGGGTTGTTCCCGGTGTTGCGCGGTTGGGGCAAGTTCGCCGCCACGTGCGCGTTCGGCATGTTGGCCAACATCGGCGTTTCGACCGCGCTGGTGCGGGTGGGGGTGCATCCCTATCCGGCGGCGGCGGCGGGGATCGTGCTGGCCTCGGTGTGGAACTTCGCGTTGTCCTCGAAGTTCGTTTGGGGACGGTACGGGAACTAAAAGGGTTAGATTCTAGAGGCTTAACCCTCGCGGTCCCGTGATTGGTGTGAGGCACCCTTCTTTTTCAACCTCCTACCGCCAACTCCCAAACCACATCCAGAACTCGAACCCGCGCGGTCCAGCCAGAGGCAACGCCGCCAGGATCGGGAAGAACCACAAGAACATCGCGCCAGACGCCGCCACGGTGCCCGGCGCCAGCCACCGGACCCACCCGGCACGTCCCCAGTGCCCCGCCTCGTGCCACAGCGCATCCAGCGCCAGCGCCAGGCAGGCCATCAGGAACACCCCCGGCAGCAGGTAGTGGTAATAGAACTGCACCGGCTTGCCATCGACCGCCCACATCCCCAGCGTGGCCACATAGAGCCCCGCCGCCGCCGGGCGCTCCCACCGCTGGACATGAAACAGGCACCATGCCGCCGCCGGCAACCCCGCCAGCATCGCCACCGGATTGCCCAGCAGCAACACCCCGCGCTGGGCGCCATCGACGTGCTCGTACAGGTACCAGATCGGCCGCGCATCGATCGCCCATTGCCACCAGACACTCTGGTAGGGGTGGTGCTTCACGACGCTGTCCTGCAGTTGCATCATGTAGCGGTGCCAACTGATCAGATGCGTCAACGGCACCGCACTGTCGCGCCAATGGGCGATCGGCCAAAAGCTGGCCACATAGAGCGCCAAGGGCAATACCCCCAGCCACAGCGCCAGTTCGGCCAAACCCACGCCCCGGATCGGCAACCCGCGCCGCTCTCCGTGGGCCAGCCGCATGCCGGCCAATACCGCCGGCACCAGCACCAGCACCGGCGCCGCCGACCACTTGGCCCCCAGCGACAGCCCCATCGCCAGCCCAGCCACCGCCAGATGCCCGCGCGCCCGCGCCACGCCGCCCGCGCGCACCGCCGCCATTACCTGCCACAGCATCACCAGCGCCATCGCCGCCATCACCATGTCGAGCATGGCGATCCGGCTCTGGATGAACCACGTAAAGTCCACCGCCAGCAGCACCGTGCCGGCCACCGTCGCAAACCGCCGCCCGCTGGCCAGCCACAACGTCCGCGCAAACGCCCAGAGCCCCACCGGCCCCATCACCGCCGAGGGCACGCGCCATACCCACGGCGCATCGCCCAGCAGCCGGATGGCCAGCGCGATCGCCTCCTTGGCGACCATCGGGTGTTCGGGATTGGCACGCCGCCCGGCCAGCAGCATCCGTGCCGCCGGCACATAGTGCACCTCGTCGAACATGATCTTCGCAGGGATGCCCAGCCGCCACCACACCAGCGCGGCAAACGCCAGTGCAATGCCAAGGCACAGCCGCCAAGGGTCCGCCTCGGCCCGGTTGCGCAATCAGCCCTCGCCGGTGAGGTGGCTCACCAGAGCGCGGACCTTGCGCTGGCGCCATTGCGGCGTCGGCGCGACCAGCCAATAGCCGCGCCGCGTCGGCTCGGGCGTGCCCATCGCGGGGATGCGGCCCAGATCCAGCCAGCCCTGCGCCAGCAGGTGTGGCACCCGCGCGCGGCCCATGCCGGCGGCGGCGGCGGCCAGTGCCTGCCCGGCATCGCCGACGATCATCGGCGCTTCGTGGCCATCGGGCGCCGATTCGCCCGGCCAGCCGATCCACGCGCCATCATCCGGCCCGACGATCACGTTGAACGCATCGGTCAGCGGCACGCCCTCCAGCTCGCCCGGCCCATCGGCCAGTCGCACCGCCAGATCGAGGTTGGCCTCGGTGAAATCGGCCTTGTCGCCATCGACCAGCACCAGCCGCGTGTCGGGATTGGCCGCCATGAACGCCGCCAGCCGCGGTGCCAGCCATGCGGCAAACAGATCGCGCGGGGCGGCGATGGTGTAGACATGGCTCGACTGGCCGGCCTGCATCGCCTGTACCGCTTCCTCGAACTGCAGGAAGCCGGCGCGCAGGGGTTCAAGCCCCGCCCGCGCCTCGTCGGTCAGTTCCAGGCCCTTGGCCGTGCGCCGGAACAACACGACGCCCAGCAAGTCCTCCAGTGCGCGGATCTGCTGACCCACGGCGGCGGGGGTGACCGCCAGTTCGTCGGCCGCGCGCGTGAACGAAAGATGCCGCGCGGCGGCATCGAACACGCGCAGAGCATTGAGCGGTAGATGCGTACGCTTCATTCGGGCCCCCTTTTGCCGCCGCCTTAAAGGGACGCATCGCGTTTTGCAAAAAACCGGTGCCCATTTTTTGCGCGAGGCGCGTCAAAGTGGCGCGTCGCGTTCAGCAAAAAACCGGCATCCACTTTTTTGCGCGAGGCGCTATCCGGCGGTGGCGGGCGCCGCCAGCGGGAATTGCGGGATCGCCACCCGGACCAGCGCGCCATCGTCGCGACGGAAGGTGTAATGCCCCTCCATCGATCCGTGCGGGGTGGAGAGCGGGCAACCCGAAACGTAGTCGTGGCTCTGGCCGGGGCGCAGGGTGGGTTGCTCGCCGACCACGCCTTCGCCCTCGACGATGCTGACCTCGCCCTTGCCGTCGGTGATTCGCCAGTGGCGGGTCAGCAGTTGCAGCGTGCGGGGCGAATCGTTCTCGATGCGGATGTGGTACACCCAGAACCACTTGCCCGCCTCGATGCGCGATTGCTCGGGCAGGAAGTTGACCGCCACGCGGACGGTGACGCCATCGGTGATGGCAGCGTGCTGGAAGAGTTCCTTCATGGGCGCAAACCTAGCGGCCCCGGCGCGCGCCGGCAAGGCGGCCGTGCGGGCGGGGCGGGGGGCCTTCGCCGGCACGGATACACGCCCTGCCGAACGGCGCAGGGTGGGTGGAGACGACATGCATTCAACGCCTGAGGACGGCAAACGTCCCGGCGGGTTCAGCGCGTGGCGGCGGTGAGCGCCTGCGCCAGATCGTCCTTCAGGTCGTCGATGTCTTCCAGACCCACGCTGATTCGCAGCATGTTTTCGGTGACCCCCATGGCGGCGCGGGTCTCTGGCGAGATGCTGGAATGGGTCGTGCTGGCCGGGTGGGTCATCAACGTCTTGGTGTCGCCGAGATTGTTGGAAATATCGATCAGCTCCAGCGCATTGAGCACCGCCATCGCCTGTTCGCGCCCGCCTTCCACGCGGAACGAGAAGGTCGATCCGGCCAGCTTCATCTGGCGCTTGACGATGTCGTGCTGGGGGTGGCTGGGCAGGCCGGGGTGTAGCACTTCCGGCACGCGCGCCTCCAGCCACTGGCCGAGATCCAGCGCCGCCAGCGCCTGCGCATTGGCGCGCATGTACAGCGTTTCCAGCCCCTTCAGCGTGACCCAGGCGTTGAACGGCGACATCACGTTGCCGGTGTTGCGGGTATAGGGATGCAGCACGGTGTTGATGAAATGGGCGTCGCCCGCAACCGCGCCGCCCAAGGTGCGGCCCGATCCATCCATCAGCTTGGTCGTGGCATAGGCGACCGCGTCGGCGCCATGATCCAAGGGCCGCTGCAACGCCACCGAGGCAAAGGCATTGTCCACCACCACGCGGATGCCGCGTTCGTGCGCGATATCGGTCACGGCGCGGATGTCGACGATGTCCATCGTCGGGTTCGCCGGGGTTTCAAAGAAGAACAGCTTGGTGTTGTCGCGGATCGCGTCCTGCCACTGGTTCAGGTCGCGCCCGTCGATCACCGAAACGCCGATGCCGAAACGCGGCAACAGGTTGTCCGTCACCCAGCGGGTGGGACCGAAGGCGGCCTTGGCGATGACCATGTGGTCGCCGGCCGAAAGCTGGCACAGCATTGCGGCGGACATCGCGCCCATGCCGCTGGCCTGACACCGGCAGGCCTCGGCGCCTTCCATCAGGGCGATGCGCTCCTCCAGCATCTGCACGCTGGGGTTGGCGGTGCGCGAGTAGGTCATGCCGGGGAGCTTGCCGGCAAAGCGGTCGGCCGGCGTCTCGGCATCGTCGTACGAGTAGCCCGAGGTCATGAAGATCGCTTCGGACGTTTCGCCCTGTTCGCTGCGCCATGTGCCCCCGCGAATCGCGCGGGTGGCGGGGCGCCATTGCGAGGTGATCGAGCGGTTCTGGCCTGTCGTGCGTTTCATGGGCGAGGCTCTACGGCGTGTGGGGTTCAAAGAAAAGGGGCCTCCGGCGGCCAAGGGCCACGGCCCTTGGATCCCGGGACTTTTGGGTCTGCGCGTGACCGCGATGACGCGCATGTCCGCGAAGCGGCTTTATGAATGGCCGCTTTGCGGCGGCGCAAGGTGGCAGGGGCAGCGCAAAAACGAATGGGATCCAAGGGCCGTGGCCCTTGGCCGCCGGAGGCCCCTTTTTCCTTTATTCAATGCGCCACTGCCGGCCCAGCGGTCGGAACCGTCGCGGCATCGCTCCACGTGCCGCCGATCGCCTCGATCAGCGCGATGGCGGCGCTCTGGCGGTTCAGCGTGCTCTCGATCTGCGACTGGCGGGTGGTGGCGGCGGTGGCGATGGCGCTCGATACCGTGGCGGCGTCGATGGTGCCGGCGTCCAGCTCGGCGCGGGCGATGCGCGCGGCATCGTCGGCGGCATGGGCCTCGCGGGCGATCTCGCGCGCTTCGTCGGCATAGGCGGCGCGGGCGGCGAGGTTATCCTCCACCGCCTGGAACGCGGCCAGCGCGGTCTGACGATAGTTGGCGACCGCCTGGTCATAGGCGGCCTTGGCGCCGCGCAATTGGGCACTGCGCGCGCCGAAATCGAGCAGCGTCTCGCTCGCAGAGGCACCCAGCGACCACAAGCTGGTCGCCGCGCCGAACAGCGAGGACAGGGTGCCGGTGGTGGTCTCGACCGATCCGGTCAGCGGCACGGTGGGGAAGAACGCCGCACGGGCCACGCCGATCGCGGCATTGGCGGCGGCGACACTGCGCTCTGCGGCGGCGATGTCCGGACGGCGTTCGAGCAGGCGCGATGGCAGCACGCCGGGCACTTCCGGCACCACCGGCTGCCACGCGGGATCGGCCTCCAGCCGGAAGGTCGAGGGGTTCTCCCCCACCAGCATGGCGATGGCGTCCTCGTTGGCGGCGCGGTCGCGGTCGAGGTCGCGGCGGGTGGCGCGCTCGCCGGCCAGCGTCTGCTCGGCGCTGTCGACCGTGGCGCGCGAGACGGTGCCCGCCGCATACTGGTTCTGGGTGACGCGCAGCGCCTGCGTCTCGGCCAGCACGGCGGGGTCCAGCACCGCGATCTCCGCATCGATGGCGCGCAGGGCCATGTAGTCATTGGCCAGCGAGGCTTGCGCGGACAAGGTGACGTTGGCGTAATCGGCGGCGGTCGCCTGGGCCTGCGCGCGCGCCTCGTGCAGCGTGTTGGTCAGCTTGCCCCAGAGGTCGGGCTCCCAACTGGCGCTGGCCGAGGCGGTGTAGTTGTTGTTCGATGTGGTGATCTGGCCGCCGGTGATCTGCGTGGTCTGCCCGCCGCCGAACCGCCCGGTGTGCGTCGCCGATGCGCTGACGCCAACGGTGGGGAACAGCGCCGCCTTGTCCTGCGCGGCGGTGGCGCGCGCCTGCATCCAGGCGGCGCGCTGGGCGGCGACGTTCTGGTTGTTGACCACCACCTTGGCCTCCAGCGCATCGAGCACCGGATCGTTGAACAGCTTCCACCAGGCGCCCTTGGCGACATCGTCCGACGGCTGCGCCACGTCCCAGCCGGGATCGGCCTTGAACGTCGCGGGCAGCGCCGCCCCGCCCGGCACTGCCGAGGGCGGCCGGTAATGCGGTGCCAGATTGCACCCGGCCAGCGCGCTGCAGGTCATGGCGGCAAGCATCAGGCGGGGCTTGAAAGGCGAGGTCATGCGATGGCTTCCCGTGGGCGGTCGTTGTCGCGGGGGCGGGGGTGCTCTTCGGGCAGAACCACGCCCCACCGCGCCAGCAGTCGGTTGATAAGGTAGAACGTGAGCGCGAGGATCGCCACCCACACGGCAAAGCCGGCCCAGCCGTTCTTGGCGAACTTGATCACCAGCCCCAGGCCGACAAACGACAGCACGATCCCGCCCAGCAGCACGCCCAGCACGGCAAACCGCTGCCCCGTGCGCAACTGCGCCCAGATCCGCCGCCAGCGATCGAGGCCGAGGAACACCACCGGCGTCGTCAGCAGCGTCAGCAACTGGCTGGCCACCAGCCCGCCGACGATCGCCACGCCCAGCGGCCGGCGCAGCTCCGCGCCATCGCCAAAGCCGATCGCCAGCGGCACCGCGCCCAGCGCCGCGGCCATGGTGGTCATCAGGATCGGGCGGAACCGCATCAGGCTGGCCAACCGGATCGCCTCCAGCGATGACAGGCCCTGCGTACGCTCGGCCTCCAGCGCGAAGTCGATGATCAGGATGGCGTTCTTCTTCACGATGCCGATCAGCAGGATGATGCCGATGGCGGCGATCACGTCGAACTCACCGCCGCTGACGATCAGCGCGAAGATCGCCCCCACGCCCGCCGAGGGCAGGGTGGACAGCACCGTAATCGGGTGAATCGCGCTTTCGTACAGGATGCCCAGCACGATGTAGATCGTGAAGATCGCGCCGAGGAACAGGATCGGCACACTGCTGGTCGATTGGCTGAATGCCTTGGCGGTGCCGCCGAAATCGCCGTGGACGGTGGCGGGCAGGGCGAGGCTGGCAATGACCTCGGGAATGATCTTCTGCGCATCGCTCAGCGCATAGCCCGCCGGCAGATTGAACGAGACCGTCGCCGAGGGCTGCCCGCCCGAATGGCTGACCGAGGCGTTGGTGGACGACATCGCCCAGTGCGAGATCGCCGCCAGTGGCACCAGCGTTTCGTTCTTGGTCACCACCGCCGACCCTTGCGCGGCATTGTTGCCCAGCGCCGCGTTGGCCTTGGTCACCGCCTGCGCCACGGGCACGCCGGGCCCGGTGGGCAGGTAGATGTTGGCCAACGCGGCCGGGCTGCCCTGGAACTGCTGCGCCGCCTCCATCACGATATGATACTGGTTGAGCCCCTTGTAGATCGAGGCGACCTGCCGCTGCCCGAAGGCGTCGTAGAGCGTGTTGTCCACCGTGGTCATCGGGATGCCCAGCCGTCCCGCCGTCACCCGGTCCACCGTCACATAGGCCGATGCGCCGCCATCCTGCTGATCGATGTCCACATCCGTCAGCTCGGGCCGCTTCTTCAGCGCCGCGACCAGCCTGTCGCCGGCGTCCTGCAATTGCTGGGGGGTGTCGGCATAGATCACGTACTGATAGGTGCTGCTGGTCTGCCGGCCGCCGATCTGCAAGTCGCCCACCGGGTTCAGGAACACGCTGAGCCCGCGAATCCGCGCCAGCTTGGGGCGCAGTCGCTCGATGATGGCATCCACGCCATCGCGCTGGTTCTTGGGCTTCAGCGTCACGAACATGAAGCCGCTGCCCGAACGGCTGCCGCCGGTGAAGGCCACCGCCGTCGCCACCCCGGGATCGGCATTGATGATCTTGGCGGCGCGGATCAGCTTTTGCGCGTTGTCCTGAAACGAGTTGGACTGATCGACGCGCAAACCGCCCATCATCGCCCCGGTGTCCTGTTGGGGGAAGAACCCTTTGGGCGCCACGCCGATCAGATAGGCGTTCAGGAACATCGCCCCGAACAGCATCAACAGCACCGGCCCACGATGATCCAGCGCCCAATCGAGCGCCCGCGCATAACGCGCCTGCAACCAGTCGAACAGGCGGCGGGTGGCGGTGAAGATGCGGCTGTCGCTCTCGGCATGCGGGGTCAGCACGCGTGCGGCCATCATCGGCGTCGCGGTCAGCGAGACGACCAAGCTGATGAGCACCGCCGTGGTCATCGTCAGCGCGAATTCCTCGAACAGGCGGCCGATGATGCCGCCCATGAAGATCAACGGCGTGAACACCGCCACCAGGCTCAGCGAGATCGACAGCACGGTGAAGCCCACCTCGCGCGCGCCGCGCAACGTGGCCTCCAGCGGGGGCATGCCGTCCTCGATATGGCGGGCGATGTTTTCCACCACCACGATCGCATCGTCGACAACGAACCCCGTCGCCACCGTCAGCGCCATCAGCGAGAGGTTATCGAGCAGGAACCCCGAGAGATACATCACCCCCAGCGTGCCCAGCAGCGACACCACCACCGCCACCGCCGGGATCAGCGTGGCGCGCCAGCTTTGCAGGAACAGGCTGACCACCAGCACCACCAGCGCCGTGGAGATCAGCAGCGAGACCTCGACCTCCAGCAGGCTGGCGCGGATGGTGGTGGTGCGATCGGTGGCGACCATCACGTGGATGTCGGCCGGCATCGCCGCGGACAGTGCGGGCAACTGCGCCTTCAGCGCATCCACGACCTGAACGATGTTGGCGCCGGGCTGGCGGGTGACGATGATCGGCACCGACCGCTTGCCGTTGACGATGCCCATGACCCGCAGGTCCTCGGGCGCGTCGATCACCTGGGCGATGTCGCGCAGGCGCACCGGTGCACCGTTGCGCCAGGCGATGATCGTCGGCGCGAAGTCGGCGGCCTTCAGGCTCGCCTCGTTGGCGTAGATCTGCCAGGCGAGGCCATGGCCTTCCAACACGCCGCGCGGGCGGTTGGCGCTGGCCGATTGCAACGCGGTGCGCACGTCCTCCAGCGCGATGCCCTGTTGCGCCATCAGCATCGGGTTCAGTTCGACCCGCACCGCCGGCAGCGCCGCCCCGCCCAGTTCCACATTGCCCACGCCATCGATCTGCAACAGCTTCTGCTGCACGATGTTGGAGACCGCATCGTAGATCTGGTCCGGGCTGCGGATCGGCGAGGACAGCGCCAGGATCATGATCGGCGCTTCGGCCGGGTTCATCTTGCGATACGTGGGGTTGCTCTTCAGCGCGGTCGGCAGATCGGCGCGCGCGGCATTGATCGCCGCCTGCACATCGCGCGCGGCGCCATCGATGTTGCGATTGAGATCGAACACCATGTTGATCTGCGTGCTGCCCAGCGACGAGCGCGAGGTCATCTCGCTGACCCCGGCGATCGCGCCCAGATGCCGCTCCAGCGGCGCCGCGACGGTGGAGGCCATGGTGTCCGGCGCGGCGCCGGGCATGTTGGCCTGCACCATGATCGCCGGGAAATCGACGTTGGGCAGGGGCGCGACCGGCAGGCTGAAGAACGCCGCGATGCCGGCGATCGCCACCCCGATCGTCAGCAGCAGCGTTCCGACCGGCCGCCGGATGAACGGCTCGGAGAGGTTCAAGCGGGGGCTCCCTCGGCCTCTGGGCCCGCGTTGCCGCGGGTGTCGGCCTCTGGGCCGATCGGGGGCGTGGGGCCGCCGGACCAGCCCTGGCGCTCCGCCCAGCGTTCGAAGCCGAGGAAGATCACCGGGGTGGTGAACAGGGTCAGCACCTGGCTGAGGATCAACCCGCCGGCAATGGCGAGGCCCAGCGGCTGGCGCAATTCATGCCCCATGCCGCTGCCGAAGATCAGCGGGATCGCCGCGAACAGCGCCGCTGCCGTGGTCATCATGATCGGGCGGAAGCGCAGGCGCGCGGCCTCGCGGATGGCGAATTCGGCGTCGTGGCCATGATCACGCATGGAGGCGATGGCGAAGTCGATCATCATGATCGCGTTCTTCTTGACGATGCCGATCAGCAGCACGATGCCGATGATCCCGATCACCCCCAGCCCATACCCCGCCAGATCCAGCGCGATCAGCGCGCCGATCCCGGCGGCGGGCAGGGTGGAGAGGATGGTCAACGGGTGGATGAAGCTCTCGTAAAGCACGCCCAGCACGATGTAGACCACCAGGATCGCCGCCAGCACCAGGTACAGCTCGCCCGAAAGCGCCGTCTTGAATGCCGATGCCGCGCCCGAGGTATCGAGGCTGATTTCGGGCGGCATGCCGATGGTCTGCTGCGCCTTGGTGATCGCGCTGACCGCCGCGCCCAGCGAGACCCCCGGCGCGACATCGAAGCCGATGGTGGCGGCGGGGAACTGCGCCTCGCGCTCGGTGACCAGCACGGCGTCGGATTGCTCGACCGTGGCGATGGTGGTCAGCGGGATCGATCCGCCCGAAGCCAGCGGGATGTAAAGCCGCGACAGCGCCTGCGGGCTGGCCAGCATCTCGCCAGTGGCCGAGAGGATCACGCGGTTCTGGCTCGACTGGGTGTAGATGGTCGAGACGATGCGCTGGCCGAAGGCGTCATAGAGCGCGTTATCGACATCCAGCGCCGAGAGGCCCAGCCGCGCGGCGGTATCGCGGTTGATGTCGATCACGATCGCCGGCCCGCGCGACAGGCCGCCGGCGTTGACGTTGATGAACTGGGGCATCTGGCGCATCTGCGCGACCAGCTTGGCGCCCCACAGGTTCACCGCATCGGCGTCCGCACCCTGCAATGTGAAGCGATAGGGGGTGATGCCGGATTCGGTGTCGATGGTCAGGTCCTGCACCGGCTGGAAGTAAGTCTGCACCCCGGGCACCTGATCGGCGCGCGCGGTCAGGTCCGAGAGCACGCGCGTCAGCCCGTGCCGGCTGCCCAGTCCCTTCAGGTTCACCAGCATGCGGCCCTGGTTCAGCGTGGGGTTGATGCCATCGACACCGATCGAGGACGAGATGCTCTCCACCGAGGGATCGACCATCAGCGCCTGGGTCACCTTGGTCTGCAACTGCGCCATGCGATCGTAGCTGACGTCGGGCGAGGCGACCACGGCGACGCTGACCTGTCCGGAATCCTGTGTGGGGAACAGGTTCTTGGGGATCGCCCAGAACAGCAGCGCGGTCAGCAGGATGGTGACGGCAAAGACCATCAGCGTCGCCGCCTGTCGCGCCATCACCCAGCCGAGCGCCGCATCATAGCGCACCGCCAGCCGATCGAACGCCGCCATCGAGCGGTCGACGATCTTGACCCGCCGCTGCTCGTGCGCTGGCTTCAACCAGCGCGCGGCCAGCATCGGCACCGCCGTCAACGCCACCACGGCGGACAGCACGATGGTCGCCGCCAGACTGATCGCGAACTCGCGGAACAGCCGGCCAACCACGTCGCCCATGAACAGCAGCGGGATCAGCACCGCGACCAGCGAGACGGTCAGCGAGACGATGGTGAAGCCGATCTCGCCCGCGCCCTTCAACGCGGCGGTGAACGGCGGGATGCCTTCCTCGATATGGCGCTCGATGTTTTCGATCACCACGATGGCATCGTCGACCACGAAGCCCGAGGCGATGGTCAGCGCCATCAGCGACAGGTTGTTGATCGAGAACCCCATGAAATACATGATCGAGAAGCTGCCGATCAACGACAGCGGCACCGAGATGCCCGCCACCAGCGTCGCGCGCCACGATCCCAGAAACAGGAAGATTACCAGCACCACCAGCAGCACCGACAGCACCAACTCGAACTGCACGTCCGAGACCGACGAGCGGATGCCTTCGGTGCGGTCGGCGAGCACGGTCACGTGGACGTCGGCGGGCAACTGGGCTTCCAGCGCGGGCAGGTCGGTCTTGATCTGGTCGACCGTGGCGATCACGTTGGCGCCGGGCTGGCGCTGCACGTCGATCACGATGGCGGGGGCCAGGCCCATGTGGCCCTGCTTGTCGGCCACCGCCATCCAGCTACCGGTGCGCACGTTTTCGGTGCTGTCGACCACGCTGGCGACATCGGACAGGCGCACTGGCGCCCCGTTGGAAAACGCGATGACGAGGTCGGCGTAATCCTTGGCCGAGCCCAACTGGTCGTTGGCGTCGATGGTCCAGCTCTTGGTCGGGCCGTCAAAGCTGCCCTTGGCGGCGTTGGCGTTGGCGTTGCCGATCTCGGTGCGGATCGATTCGAGGCTGAGGCCATGCGCGGCCAAAGCCTGCGCATTGGCGACGATGCGCACCGCCGGCCGCTGCCCGGTCGACAGGCTGACGAGGCCGACGCCGCTTTCCTGCGCGATCTTGTTGGAGAACTGGCGCTCGACGATGCCTTCGACCTCGCCGATGTTGCGCGTGGCGCTGGCCACACCCAGCGAGATGACCGGCGCATCGGCCGGGTTGACCTTGGCATAGACCGGCGGCGTCGGCAGATCGGAGGGCAGCAAGGTGTTGGCGGCGTTGATCGCGGCCTGCACTTCCTGCTCGGCGATATCGAGGCTGAGGTTCAGGCCGAACTGCAAGGTGATGACCGAGGCGCCCGCAGACGACTTCGACGTCATCCGCGTCAGGCCCGGCATCTGGCCGAACTGGCGCTCCAGCGGGCTGGTGACGGTGAGGGCCATCACGTCCGGGCTGGCGCCGGGGTACAGGGTGCGGACCTGAATCGTCGGGTAATCGACCTGGGGCAGCGCCGCCAGCGGCAGCGAGCGATAGCCGATCCACCCGGCGAGGATCAGCGCGATCATCAGCAGCGTCGTCGCCACCGGGCGCAGGATGAACCCGCGCGAGGGGCCGCCACCGGGCGGGATGTTGGCCGGCGGGGGCGGCACTTGGCCGCCCTGTCCAGCGGGGATCCCATCGGCGACGTCGCCGCCCGCCTCACCGCCGCGCAGCGGATCGGACTCAGCCGGGCTCGGGCCGCCGAAGGGGGCCATGTGGGGCCTTTCGCCCGGGGCGCCGGGCGGCACGGAGGTGCTCATTCGCCGGCGTTGCCCTGCTTATGGTGGCGGTGGACGCCGCTGGCGCTGTTGGCCTGCTCGGCGCCTTGCGCGCTTTCGCTGCGGCCGTGCTGGCCGGGCAGCTTGACCTTCGATCCGTCGTCAAGGCCATCTGCGCCCTCGGTGACGATCGTCTGGCCCTCCTGCAGGCCCGACAGCACCGCGACGTTGGTGCCCAGCGACGGCCCGGTCTTCACCACCGTCAGCTTCACCGTCTCATTGGGCTGCACCACATAGACGAAGTCGCCCGGCGCGCCGTGGCGCACCGCCGTCACCGGCACGATCGGCACATGGTGCAGCGTATCGACCAGCACGCGCACATTGACGAACTGATTGGGAAACAGCGGACGGGTGAAGTTGGTGCCGGGGTTGCCGAAACGCGCCTTGGCGTTGACGGTGCCCGTGGTGGTGCCGATCTGGTTGTCCAGCGTCAGGAACTGTCCCTTGGCGATCTGGGTGATGCCATCCTGATCGAAGGCGGTGACGGGCAGCTCCGCGCCGCTGGCCGCCGCCTTGCGGATCTGGCCCAGCACGTTCTGCGGCAGGGCGAATTCGATGTCGATCGGATCGGCGCTGGTCACGGTGGCGATGCCGTTGGTGGTGCTGGGCGTCACATATGTGCCGATCGAGACCTGCTTCAGGCCGATCCAGCCGTCCATCGGCGCCTGCACCGAGGTATATTGCAGGTTCAGCTTGGCCGTCCCCACCGATGCGGTATCGGCGGCCACGGTGCCCTCGTACTGGCGCACCAGCGCGGCCTGCGTGTCGAGCGTCTGGCGCGCGACCGAATCCTGCGCCGCCAGCTTCTGATAGCGCTCCAGATCGATGCGGGCGTTGGCCAGCAACGCCTGATCATGCGCCAGCGTGCCTTGCGCCTGCATCAGCGTCAGGCGATAGGGGCGCGGGTCGATCTGGGCGATCACCTGGCCCTTGCGCACGACCTGGCCCTCGCGGAACAGGATCTGGAACACGTTGCCCGACAGCTGCGGCTCAACCACCGCGACGTTTTCCGGCGTGACGGTGCCCACCGCGCTCAGCGTCACCGGCATGTCGCCCAGCGCCACCTTGGTGGCGTTGACCGCCGCCGCCGGACGGCCCTGATGCGCGTTGGCCTTGGCGCCGGCATCGGCGCGCCAGCGCGCCACCGCGATGATCGCCAAAATCAGCACGATGACGATGACATAGGCCAGCCAGCGCCGCCGCCGGGGGGGCGTTTCATGCCAATCGTCGTGCAGGTTCGCGTCGGGGGTAGACAGCGTCATTCTCCTCTGCCGGATGCGCCGGCCCGGTGGGCGTCAGCCCCGCTTCGGGCCATGGCGATCGTGCCGCTCAATGGCCGGTGGGCGGACCCCGATGCAATGGGGTATCGCGTGACAGAATGTATCAGTTGCAGGCGGAATATTTCGCCAGTGTGCCGGCGTGTTGCGCCTGACGCTTATTCCATGAACCAGCCATGGCTCGCGATCAGGCTCTGCCCGGTCAGCGCGTTGGTGGCGAACCCCGCGAAGAACAGCGCCACCTCGGCGATGTCGTCCACCGTGGTGAACTCGCCATCGACGGTCTGGCCCAGCATGACCTTCTTGATCACCTCGTTCTCGGAGATGCCAAGCGTCTGCGCCTGCTCGGGAATCTGCTTGTCCACCAGGGGCGTGCGGACGAAGCCGGGGCATACCACGTTGGCGCGCACGCCATGCGCGGCGCCTTCCTTGGCGATCACCCGGCACAGTCCCAGCAGGCCATGTTTGGCGGTGACGTAAGGCGCCTTCAGCTTCGACGCCTCCTTGGAATGGACCGAGCCCATCAGGATGATCGACCCGCTGTTCTGCGCGTACATGTGCGGCAGCACCGCCTTGCTGGTCAGGAAGGCGCCATCGAGGTGGATTGCCAGCATCTTCTTCCACGCGGCGAAGGGAAAGTCCTCGATCGGGTGCACGATCTGCACCCCGGCGTTGGAGACCAGCACATCGACCGTGCCCCATGCCGCCACCACGGCGGCGACCCCGGCGTTGACCGATGCCTCGTCGGTGACATCCATCGTCACGGCCAGCGCGCGGCCGGCCGATTTGGCGTTGATCCTATCGGCGGCGGCCTGCGCCGCATCGGCGTTGAGGTCGGCGATGGCGACCTTGCCCCCCGCCGCAACATAGCGTTTGGCGATGGCGAGGCCGATGCCGCTGGCCGCGCCGGTGACGATGCAGATCTTGCCTTCGAGAGTCATGGGGGGGAGCGCTCCGCAGTGTTGCGCGGGGGAACATGGCCTCTGCTGCGCCGCCGCGCAACCGCCAGATGCCACACAAAAGGGCGGGGGGATCGCTCCCCCCGCCCCTTGCGAGCCATACCGGGCCGAAGCCCGACGTGGATCAGAACTTGAACTGACCGAACAGGCCGATTTCGTCGTAAGTCGTGCGGGCCAGCGTGCTGGCGCCCGAGATCGCCGAGAAGGTGCCGTCGTTGGTCGCGAGCGAGGCGGAGCTGTTGTTGTTCACCAGCTCGCGCTTGTAGAGCAGCGTCAGGTCGATGTTCTTGATCGGCTCGTACTGGACGCCGCCGAAGTAGAAGTGATCGCGCGCCGCGGTCGGGACCAGACGGTTGGGCTCGTACTTCACCCAGTCGTAGCGGCCGAGCAGCGAGAACTGCGAGTTCAGCACGACCTTGCCGAACACCGAGAGCGCATTGCTGCGATCGTCGACCGGCTTGCCGCCGACCGGCGCCGACGTCACGGTGTTCAGGTTGCGGGCATAGAGATATTCGCCCTCAACCGTGAAGCGGGCGTTCTTGAAGCCCACCGCCGCGTCGCCGCGCGTGTAGGTGTGATACGCGCGCACACCCTCGGTGATGTTGCCTTCCTTGCCGATGTAGCCGCCGACGGCCGCGAAGAGGCCATTGTACTGGGCCGACAGGCGGCCATCCACATCGACGTCCTTGGTAACATAGAGCTTGCGATAGCCAGCGCCGTCAACCGCCGAGACCTGATAGCTGACATGGCCGCCGAGCAGATCGCCCAGCACATGCACGCCCCAATCGGCAGAGTTGCCGAACTTGTCGCGCTCGACCAGGCCCTGATCGATGTAGCGCGTGCCGGTGATGCCGTCGATGTAGGGGATCCAGCTCGTCGGCGCCGAGCCAACGCGGACAGTGAACGCCGGGTTCAGCTTCGCCTGCAGGTAGGCGTACTTGACGAAGAGGCCCTTGCCGACAACCGACTGCGAACTGTTCGTGGTCGTTGCAACACCGCTGCTGGTGGCGGGGGTGCTGTTCTGGGCGTTGGTGTTGGCATAATACGAGGTGTTGCCAACCACGTTCGAGGCATCCAGCGTCACGTCGGCCGAGAACACCTTGTTAAAGGTGTGGTCGACGGTCAGGTAGACGCGCTTCACGTCCAGGCCTGTGCCGTTGTTCGTGCTGCGCGAATAGGCGCCCGTGCTCTGCCGCGTGGCAAAGTAGATATTGCTGGCGTTGACGAAGACCTGGCCACCGATGGTGGTGCCGGCGGCCCACTTGACGGCTTCGGGAACGGCGGGATGCGCGGCGGCCTTCTGCGCGGCGTCGGCATGGGCCAGCGCGGTGTCCGCCTTGGCGGAAGCGGCGGTCGCCTGCTCGACGGCGATCTGGCTTTGCGCGGCGACCTGGGCCGTCGCAACCTGCTGACTGGCAGCGGCGTCGGTCTTGCCCTGGAGCGTGTTCACCTGCGCGGTGAGCTGGGCGATCTGCTGCTCGGCGATGCGCAGTTCGGCCACCAGATCCGCGTCCTTCGACGCGGCGGCGCGGTGGTGCGGCTTGGCATGGGCCTTGGCTTGGGCGGCGGCGGGCACGGCCAGCGCGGCCGCCATCGCGGCCCACGCAATCGATGCATGGAATTTCATGGTACACTCCCTAAGGATCCGCGCGCGTTTTGCGTCACGGATGAACCTCCGCGTGGCGCGGTAGCCCATGTTCTACCGTTTTCGTAGAAAGAAATTCTACGCATCGGGTAGATATGGAGGGGAGGTTGGGCTCCCACGGCCACGCCTCTGAAGGCGATCTCGCCATTGCAACAACTACGTGACAGTTTTGTGTCACAAGGGGCCGCAAAAATACCGTTAAATCCAGCGCGGAGCGGTTGGTGGCTTATCTGCAACGCATTGCTGTCACAAAGCCGTCACATAGGCAGTCTAGCGGCCGATCGTGAGGCAGCGCTTGCGTGGATCCCCTCAGGTGGGGTCCAGGGCGTTGTTTGGATTTTGATGATCGGTTCCACCAAATGGAGGCACACCATGTTCCGAAAGATTGCGATCACGCTCGGTGTCGCGACCGCGCTGACCGGCGCGGCTCAGGCCGACAACTTCACCGGCGCGGGCGCCACCTTCCCGGCGCCGGTCTATGTCGCCTGGGCGCAGGCGTACAAGGCGGCCACCGGTAACGAACTCAACTATCAGGCGATCGGTTCGGGCGGCGGTATCCGCCAGATCCAGTCGAAGACCGTGGATTTCGGCGCTTCGGACAAGCCGCTGCTGCCGGCGCAGCTCGACGCCTCCGGCCTCTTGCAGTTCCCGACCGTCATTGGCGGCATCGTGCCGATCGTGAACATCCCCGGGATCAACCCCGGCCAGTTGAAGCTCTCCGGCCCGGTGCTGGGCGAGATTTTCCTCGGCCAGATCAAGAGCTGGGCCGATCCGCAGATCGCCAAGCTGAACCCCGGCCTGAAGATCCCGGCGCTGCCGATCACGGTCGTCCATCGTTCGGACGGGTCGGGCACCAGCTTCGTGTTCACCTCGTACCTGTCGTCGGTCGATCGTCCCTGGGCCCAGAAGGTCGGCGCCAGCGATTCGGTCAACTGGCCTGCCGGCATCGGCGGCAAGGGCAACGATGGCGTCGCCGCCTTCGTCAAGCAGACGATCGGCTCGATCGGTTACGTCGAGTACATCTATGCCGCCAAGGACAAGGTCTCCTACACCCTCGTCCAGAATTCGGCCGGCGCCTATCCGCAGCCGACTCCGGCCGGTTTTGCCGCCGCCGCTTCGCACGCCGCCTGGGGCAAGGTCCCTGGCAACTACGTGCTGCTGATCAATCAGCCCGGCGCGCAGGCATGGCCGATCACCGCCGCCACCTTCATCCTGATGTACAAGAACGCGCAGAACCCGGCCAAGTCGGCCGAAGTGCTGAAGTTCTATGACTGGGCTTACAAGAACGGTGACGCCACCGCTGCCAAGCTGTACTACGTGCCGCTTCCCGCCGCGGTGAAGGCCATGATGCGCAAGCAGTGGTTGCAGATCCAGGCGGGCGGCAAGCCGGTCTACGTCTCGAAGTAAGGCGAAACTCCCATGGCGACAGCCCCCAAGGCTGCCCCGGGCATGAACGACGCCCCGCAGATGGATCATCTGCGGGGTTCGTCTGCCGCCCGGCGCAACGATGCGATCTTCCACGGCCTGTGCTTTTCGGCGGCGATGTTGCTGATGGCAACGCTGGCCGGATTGCTGGTCTCGCTGCTCATCGGCGGTTGGCCGGCGCTGTCGCACTTTGGCATTTCGTTCTTTACCTCGTCGACGTGGGATCCGGTGACGGATACCTACGGCGCCGCCGGGCCGATTGCCGGCACGCTGATCACCGCGTTGCTGGCGATGGTGATGGCATTGCCGCTGGCGATCGGCATCGCGGTGTTCCTCGTCGAGTTCTGCCCGCCGCGCGCCGCCAATACGGTGGGCATCGCGGTGGAGCTGCTCGCGGGCATTCCCTCGATCGTCTACGGCATGTGGGGCCTGTTCGTGCTGGCGCCGTGGTTCGCCGCGCATATCCAGATGCCGCTGCTGCTGATGGGGCTCGATCCGGATTCGTTCTGGGGCAAGCTGTTCTACGGCGTGCCCAATGGCGCCAACATCTTCACCGCCTCGCTGATTTTGGCGATCATGGTGCTGCCCTATATCGCCACCGTGTTCCGCGAGCTGCTGCTCTCGATCCCGCCGTACTTGCGTGAGGCGGCCTATGGCATGGGCTCCACCCCGTTCGAGGTGGTGCGCAACATCATGCTGCCCTACATCAAGAAAAGCGCCATCGGTGCGGTGATGCTGGGCCTTGGCCGCGCGCTGGGCGAGACGATGGCGGTGACCTTCATCATCGGTAACAGCCACGCCTTCCCCAAGGGCCTGTTCGACAGTGGTTCGACCATCGCCTCCACCATCGCCAACGAATTCACCGAGGCCACCGGCGACATGCATGTCTCGGCGCTGATTGCGCTGGGTCTGGTGCTGTTCGGGATCACCTTCATCACGCTGGCGGCGGCGCGGCTGCTGCTCGGTCGGGAGACGCACTGATGGCTATCGCGGTTCCTGAAGGTTCGGCCGGCCGGCATGCCCGGCGCAAGCTGACCAACGGCATTTTCGTCGCGCTGGCCACTTTGGCCACGCTGGTGGCGGTGGCTGCGCTGGTGGCGATCCTCGCCTCGCTGGTGGTCAAGGGCTTTGGCGGGTTGCACACCGCCGTGTTCACCCAGGACCAGCCCGCCCCGGGCGAGCCCGGCGGCTTGCGCAACGCCATCGTCGGCTCGCTCATTATGTGTGGGTCGGGCATGGTGATCTCGATCATCGTCGGCATTCTGGCGGGCACCTGGCTCGCCGAATATGGCGAGGGCAACAAGCTTGCCGCGGCGGTGCGGTTCCTCAACGACGTGTTGCTCTCGGCGCCGTCGATCCTGATCGGCCTGTTCGTTTACGAGATCATGGTGCGCCCGTTCCACGGCTTTTCGGCGATTGCCGGCGCGGTGGCGCTGGCGGTGCTGGCGACGCCGGTGGTCACGCGGACGACCGAGGACATCCTGCGCCTGCAATCGAACCAGTTGCGTGAGGCGGGCATGGCGCTCGGCGCGGGCAAGGGCCTGGTCATCCGCGCGGTGATCTGGCGCGCTTCGGCGTCGGGCTTGATGACCGGCGGGCTGCTTGGCTTCGCGCGCATCTCGGGTGAGACCGCGCCGCTGCTGTTCACCTCGCTGGGCAATCCCTTCCTCAGCCTCAAGCTGACCCAGCCGATGGCCTCGTTGCCGACCACCATCTTCCAGTTCGCCCTTTCGGCGTATGACGACTGGCAGAGCCTCGCCTGGGTGGGCGCGCTCGTGATCGCCGTCGCCGTCCTTTCCGCCAACGTGATCGGGCGCCACCTCGCCCGCGGGAGCCAGCACAAGTGAATTTCCAGAACGCTGCGGCAAACACCCCCACCGTGATGGTGGCCCCCCCGGAAAGCGAGCGCGTGCTCGATGTGAAGGGGCTCGACTTTTTCTATGGCAAGAATCAGGCGCTGTTCGGCGTCGATCTGCCGGTGGCGCGCCACAAGATCACCGCGTTGATCGGGCCTTCGGGCTGCGGCAAGTCCACGATGCTGCGTACGCTGAACCGGATCTATTCGCTCTATCCCGGCCAGCGTGCCGAGGGCGAGATCCTGTTCAACGGCGAGAACGTGCTGGAGGAAAAGGACCTCACCCGCCTGCGCGCGCGCATCGGCATGGTGTTCCAGCGGCCGACGCCGTTCCCGATGTCGATCTATGACAACATCGCCTTTGGCGTGCGTCTTTACAAGAAGGTCTCGAAGTCGGAGATGGACGAGATCGTCCAGACCTCGCTGACCCGCGCCGCGCTGTGGGACGAGGTGAAGGACAAGCTCAACCAGTCGGGCCTCGGTCTGTCGGGTGGCCAGCAACAGCGCCTCTGCGTGGCGCGCGGCATCGCTGTCGAGCCCGAGATCCTGCTGCTCGACGAGCCGGCATCGGCGCTGGACCCCTTGTCCACCGCCAAGCTGGAAACCGCGCTGATGGAGCTGAAGAGCAGCTTCACCATCGTTATCGTCACGCACAACCTGCAGCAGGCGGCGCGCATCAGCGATCACACCGCGTTCATGCTGCTGGGCAAGATGATCGAGTTCCGGCCCTCGTCGGAGGCGTTCGTCAAGCCCGAGACCGATGCGATGCGCGACTATGTGACCGGGCGCTACGGCTGACCGGGTTCGTCGGAATATGGTTGGGGCGCGGGAGGGATGCCTTCCGCGCCCTTTTTCGTTTCAGGAACAAGGGGAAATGCGAGGGACTCGTCCCTCGCGCTCCCATAACTTTGGCGACGTTGCGTCGCCGCTGCCGCCATGGGCCATGTCGCGAAGCGACCTTCAAAGCCTGCGGCGCGGCGGCGTTATACAGTGCTGCCGGTAAGCCTGAGGCTGACAAAGCTGGGGGAGCGCGAGGGGCCGTGCCCCTCGTATCTTCACGCCTCCACCTTGTCCTTATCCCCGCCGTAAGGCTGCCCCGCCAAGGCGTTCACCCGGCCCGAGCGCTCGAGCTTGCCCCAGCTCGTCCCCACGCCGCGGATCGCCGCAGACACCGCCCGGATCACCACCGAGTACATCAACTGGCGATAGACGAACCGCTGGGCCAGCAGCAGCACAGCCGGGAAGCGCTTTTCGCGCACGTCGCTGCGATAGGCGATCAGGCCGCACATCAGATCGATGAAGGTAAAGCACAGCCAGTAGACGCCCATGCGGATCACGTCGGTCTGGGTCTGGGCCCAGCCGTGCTGCTGGATGCGGACGATGGTGCCGACGATGGAGATCAGCAGCGCGAGATCGATCATCGGCGAGACCACCGCGAAGGCGATCTGGAACAGCCACGCCTGCGGCACGCCGATGAAGGCCAGCCCGCCGGGGCGCCCCTTGCGCAGGATCTTGCGGTGCTTCCACAGGCATTGCAGCGTGCCATAGGACCAGCGGAAGCGTTGTTTCGACAGCGCGCGAAAGGTCTCTGGCGCCTCGGTCCAGGCCACGGCGTCCTCGTCATAGCCGACTTTCCAGCCGGCGCGCTGGATGGCGATGGTCAGGTCCTGATCCTCGGCCAGCGTGTCCTCGGGATAGCCGCCGACGTCCTCCAGTGCCGCGCGCCGCCATGCACCGACCGCGCCGGGGACGACCATGATCGCGTCGAACCGGGTCAGCGCCTTGCGCTCGATGTTCTGGGCGGTGGTGTATTCCACCGCCTGCCAGCGGGTGACGAGGTTGACGCGGTTGCCCACCTTGGCATTGCCCGCCACCGCGCCGATCTTGGGATCGATGAACCAGCGGACGAGGCGAATGATCGTCTCGCGCTCGAACTGGGTATCGGCGTCGAGTGCGACGATGATGTCGCCATGCGCATCCTCCAGCGCGCGGTTCAGCGCTGCCGCCTTGCCGCCGTTGACCAGCGTCATCAGACGAACGCGCGGGTTATTGCCATAGCTTTCGCGGACGATCTCGCTGGTGCGATCCTTCGATCCGTCGTCGGCCACGATCACGTCGAGATAGGGGTACGACGAATCGAGGATGCGCTTCACCGAATCGCCGATCACCTTCTCCTCGTTGAAGCACGGGATGATGACGGTGACCTTGGGGCGGAAGGTGGCATCGGGCATGGGCGCCTTGCGTCGGCCGGGCAGCATCGCCAGAACCGTCAGCGACACCGAACGGATCACCCCCAGCGCGATGGCGAAGAAGAACATCCAGTTGATGCCGATGATCGAGGCACCCATCAGCGTGAAGGCATAGACGTCAGCGCGCACTTCCCACAGATCCACGCCCGAGAGCGCGGGCATCACCTGGTCATGGCTGAGCCCGGCCAGGTGCGAGACCGGCACGAAGGTATAGCCAGCGCGTTGCAACCCGGAGATGATCGCGGGCAGCGCGGCGATGGTCTCGCTGCGGTCGCCGCCACCATCGTGGAGCAGGATCACGTTGGCCGAGCGGTCGGGATCGTTGGCCTGCACCTGATCCAGCGTGCGCTGAACGATGGCGGGCACGCCCGGCCGCGTCCAGTCGCCCGGATCGACGTGCAGGCCGACCACGGTATAGCCGGCGTTCTGCCCGACGAGCGCTGGGATCAGTTCGTCCGGTGTGGTCGGCTCGGCGTCGCCGAAATAGGGCATGCGCATCAGCCGGATCGAATGGCCGGTATAGGCCTCGATCAGCCGCTGGGTGAAGTTCAGCTCCAGGTTGATGCCGGTTTTCGTTTCCAGCGCCATGTTCGGATGGGTATAGCTGTGGTTGCCGATCTCGTCGCCATCGCGGACCTCGCGCTCCAGGATCGAGCGGTTGGCCACCCCGTTCTCGCCGATCACGAAGAACGTGCCGGGCACGCGGTATTGCTCCAGGATTTCGAGGATCTGCGGCGTCCACTTGGGGTCCGGGCCATCGTCGAAGGTCAGCGCGACCTGCTTGGGCAGCGCGCCGGTGCGGTTGACCACGAAGGGCGTGGGCAGCGAGTGATAGGCCTCGCGCGTGATCAGGTGGGTGCGCGGATCGAAGGTGATGTCGCGCTGGCCCAGCGTGGGCGTGGCGGTGATGCGCAGGATCTCGCCCTGGCCTTCGACGTCGACGTTCGCCTGCTGCTCGATGGCCGAGATATCGGGCAGGCCATTGGTGCGCCACGCCGAGAGCACCGGCCAGAAGCCCGGATCTTCCGAGCCCATCCGCCACAGCGCGATGTTGCCCAGCCCAAGCCGCGAGAGGATGTGCATCTCGTTCCAGTTGGCGGCGGCATCCAGCATCCACACGTCGTGGCGCTGGTCCTTGTCTTGCACCGAGTAGGCGGTGTTGCCGACCGACGGCACGAACTGGGGCAGCGAGTTCGAATCGTGCGCCTGCATCCAGGCTTCGTCGATGGTCATGCCGTCGGCCTTGCCGCCGTGCCAGTCATAGGCATAACCGCCGAGCGCAATGATCAGCTTGTCCGCCGGAATGCCATGCGTGGCGGCGGCCAGCTCGCCGGTGAACCAGTCGTTGGCCGCAATTGGCCCGGCCGTGCCGCCCTGCCAGTGCTGGTCATAGGCCATCAGGAACACCTTGTCGGCGACCTTGGCCAGCGCATGCGCGTTCCAGTCCGGGCTGCCGAGCGGCATCGTCACCGCCACGATCCGCCCGCGCTTGTCGAACGCGGCGTTGGTCTCGGCGATCAGCCGGAGGTACTGCGGCATCAACTGCGGCGAGATCGCCTCGAAATCATAGACGATGCCGGCGTCGTTGAACTTGTCGAGATAGGCGGAGAGCTTGGCGATGAACGCCTTGTGCTGGGCCGGGCTGCGCAACAGGTTGACGGTCGCCGCGCCCGAGAAGTTGTCGCCCACCACGTTCTGCACCATCGGCAGCACCAGCGGATGGTGCAGGTTGCCGGTGACGATGCGGCGGAAGGCGCGGTCCTCCTGCGGGATCAGCGTGCCGTGCTGGTCCATCGCCAGCGAGGTGGGGACGATCCAGTCGAGCTGATTGATGTGCTTGGTCAGCGACTGCGGACTGTCATCGGCCCAGGTGGCATAGAACCCCACCGAGATCGGCACCGTGCCGCGCCCGATGGCGCGCTGTTTCGGGGGCGCGCGGAACAGGCTGGTGATCTCCCGCGAGATCCGGCTGACCTGGCCGCGCAGGCGCAGCGGCGTCGGCCGCTCGAACCCCAGTGGCAATGGCGCGGGCACCGGGATCGACACCACCGTCGAGGCAAACGCCCCCGCCAGCACCACCAGCCCGGCCAGCAGCGCCAGAATGCCGCGACGGGTCCAGCGCCGTCGGCGGCCCGATGGGTCGAAGAAAACCGGCCTCGCCATGTCTATCCGTCTCGCATTATGTTCAGGGGCCCGAACGCCGGGCAGCGACGGGCTCTAACACCCTGATCGGGCGACGGCAAACGCGGCACTAACGTTTGTAACCCGGCTGCGACGGGCCGTTCCGGGTCAGTCCAATCCGACGCGCGCGGCAAAGGCCAGCAACCGCAACGCCTCGTCGCGGTGGAGCAGTTCGACCATGCGGCCGGCATGGCGGATGGCGCCCTTGCCGGCGTTTTCGGGCGCAGCGAACGCGGCAACCAGAGCCTGCGCCTCGGCGATTTCCGCAGGCGAGGGGGCATAGGCGGTGTTCGCCGGCGCCACCTGATCGGGGTGGATCAGCGACTTGCCATCGAAGCCCAGCGCGGCGCCTTGCGCGGCCTCTGCGGCGAACACGGCCAGGTCGCGGAACTCGTTGCAGACGCCGTCCAGCACCGCCAGGCCGTGCGCACGCGCGGCCATCACCGCAGTGGTCAGCATCGGCAGCAAAGTGGCGCGATCGGCGGCGGGGTAGGCGCGCATTTCCCGCGCAAGGTCGTTGGTGCCGACGACGAAAGCGGCCAGCCGCGTGTCCGTCACCCGCGCCGCGATCGCATCGAGCCGCAGGAATGCCCCGCAGGTCTCGACCATCGCCCAGAGCGCCAGCCCCGGCGCGGCCCCGACGAGCAGCGCATCGACCGCGTCGATATCCTGCGGCGCGGCAACCTTGGGCACCAGCACCGCGTCCGCCGCCGATCCCGCCACGGCGGCCAGATCGGCCGCGCCCCAGGGCGTGTCCAGGCCGTTGACGCGGATCACCAGCTCGCGATCGCCGAACCCGCCGGCGTTGATCGCCGCCACAGCCGCGTCGCGCGCGGCATCCTTGGCCTCGGGCGCGACGGCGTCCTCCAGATCGAGGATGATGGTGTCGGCGGGGATCGTCCGCGCCTTTTCGATCGCGCGCGCGTTGGATGCGGGCATGAACAACGCGCTGCGGCGGGGGCGATCGGTCAGGTGGGGGCGGGTGGTCATCGTCAGGCGCTCTGCGGGCGACGGGTGCTGTCGCGGACCAGCAGCTTGACCGGCGCGCGTTGGTGTTCGCCCGGGCGGCCGGCGATCACCGCCAACAGCCGCTCGATCAGGATATCGGCGGCGGCATCGCAATCGGGGGCGATGGTGGTCAGGCGCGGGGTGGCATGGGCGCCGGCGCGGATGCCGTCAAACCCCACCACGCCGACATCGCCCGGCACGTCGATCCCGGCCGCGCGCAATGCATGCAAAACGCCCAGCGCGGTTTCATCGCAGGCGGCGAAGATGGCGTCGAACGGCTCGCCACTGGCCAGCAGGGCGGTGGCGGCGCGGCGGCCCTGCTCGTCGCGGGGCAGGCCTTCCTCGATCGTGACGAGACGGGGCGTCAGGCCGGCCTCGGCCATGCAGGCGACATAACCGTCATAGCGCTCCTTGAACTGGCGCTGGGGCGAGACTTCGGAGGCGATGCAGGCGATGCGGCGATAGCCCGATGCCAACAAGTGCTCGACCGCCAGCCGGGCGCCGGCCGCATTGTCGTTGCGGACCCAGTTGAGCTCGTCTGTCGGCCCGCCCCAGCACACCAGCGCCGCGCCTTCCTGCGCGACCCGCGCGAAATAGTCCCAGGCCGGGCGGTTCTCGTTGGTGCCGATGACGATCAGACCATCGGCCTTGCGCTGCTCCTGATAGCGGCCGAACAGCGTCTCCTCGCGGTCCTGGAACGAGACCAGCGTTTCGTGCCCCGCGCGCGAACTGGCGGCGCAGATGGCGCCCAGCAGCGTGGTGTAGAACGGGTTGAAGTCGCCGGGCAGCTCGTCCGGGCGCGAGATCACCACCACCGCGATCGTGCCGGTGCGGCCGGTGCGCAATCGGGCGGCGTTCTCGTCGATGTGATAGCGCAGCCGTTCCGCCGCCGCGCGCACGCGCTGGCGAGTCGCCTCGCTGACCACCGGATCGCCGGCGAGCGCGCGGCTGACGGTGGACTGGCTGACCCCGGCCTCCGCCGCGACATCGAACGAGGTGACGCGATAAGGCCGGCCTTGCGGATCGCGGGTGCGCTTTTCGGGCGCGACGGGCGGGCGGCCGCGTGGGCGGCGGGGCGGGGAGTCGTCCTCGGTTGGCGCCTCAACGGTGCCTTCGGGGGTTTCGGCCTCATCCGGGTCGGGTGAATTCGTTTGCGCGCCGATCATGGCTTGCTCATTTGGCATGTTGGCGCGTTTGTCCAGTCCGGATCGCATGCGGGCGCGCGTTCACGCCCCGGCCAGCACGCCCGCCAACCCGGCGCCGAAGATCGCCGGGCCCAGCAGCATCAGCAACTTGACGTCGATCGCATCGCCGCGCGCGCGCCGTTCGGCGATGAAGGCGCCGATTCCGGACATCGGCACGCGGTGGACGGTGATGTTTTCATCGCCGATGCCGCCGCCTTCGGCGACCTTGCGCAGGCCGTGGGCGCGCAGCAGCGTGAAGCTCTCGGTCACCATTCCGGGCGAGGACCAGAACTGCCCCAGGTTCTCCAGTCGGTCGGCGGCATAGCCGGTTTCCTCGGTGAGCTCGCGGGCAGCGGCGGCGGTGGCGTCCTCGTCGGCGTTATCCGTCGTGTCGCCGACCAGCCCGGCGGGTAGCTCGATGCAGGCGCGGCCCAGCGGCACGCGGTACTGCTCGACCAGCAGGACATGAGGCCCATCGGCGGCGCTGTCATCGATCGGCAGGATCACGGCGGCGCGGATGTTGCGCGCGCGCCCCACGTATTCCCAATTGGCGCGTCGGCGCGCAACGATCCAATCGCCCTGCCACATCGTTTCCTCGGGGGCGGTGGCGCCGGGGGGCAGGGGGGCAGAGGTGGTTTCGGTCATCGGGGCCTCGTGATCGCGCCATGTTGCGTTGCGGCATGGTATTGCCTGTCGCCGCGGTGAGGGCAAGGGGCCTGCGCAACCGGTTGTCTGCGCGAGCACTTGCGGCTAACCACATGGTTAACCACGCATGAAACGGTCATGCCGGATCACAGGAGGGACAATTGCTGCTCGACGAATTCAAGACTTTCATTGCCAGGGGCAATGTTCTGGATCTGGCCGTCGGTGTGATCATCGGCGGGGCGTTCGGCAAGATCGTCACCTCGTTGACCGAGGATATCCTGATGCCGGTGATCGGCAAGGTGACCGGCGGCATCGATTTCTCCAGCATGTTCGTGCGCCTGGGCGCGGTGCCGGCGACCTATAAAGGTTCGCTGGATGACTATGCCGCGCTGAAGAAGGCGGGTGTGCCGATGCTGGGCTATGGCTCGTTCATCACGGCGGCGATCAACTTCGTCATCATGGCCTTCGTCATCTTCCTGATCGTCAAGGGTGCCAACACCCTGATCCGCAAGGAAGAACCCAAGGCCGCCGAGTCCGCCACGCCGCCGGCCCCCACCGAGGTCGATCTGCTGGCCGAGATCCGCGATGCGCTGAAGGCGCGGCCACTGGCCTGATCGTCCGGATTTTCCGCCTGAAACGGGCCCGGTTGCGTTTGGTCGCGACCGGGCCTTTTCTTTTGCGCGCGGGCGACTATATCGGGCGGGCCGGTTTCGACCGGCTATGGCGATAAACTGCGGCGTGCAATAGGCGCAGCGGACCCGGGGGCGGTACCCGGCGGCTCCACCACCACCACCGGTTTTCAGGCCGGGCCCCGTTGTCGCGGGGGTGATGATGGGGCCGAACTAGGATCGACGTGTGTTGAAAAACGCTGTTTTTGCCCGGGCTGAGTAACCCGTTCAAGGCTCAAAACTCACAAGTGCCAACGACAACGACGCACTTGCTCTCGCCGCGTAATTCTAGGGCCTAACGGCCTGAAGTTACAGAGTATGAGCACGGTTGAACCGACCGGGTAACAGAACGGAGTTCGGGGGCTCGGGGCGGGCCTAGCAACAGAACCGCCCCACCCTTTCCGGTCTTTGATGAATAGGGGGAAGGCCGGGGGACTCGTTCCCCGGACCCCCATTCCTGTATGCGTTGCGCGTGCCATCGGCCCTGCGCCGGATGGCGGGAAGCCTGCGGCGCATCAACCTTGCGCAAGGCCGCCGGTCAGCGCTGAAGCTGACAACGTTGAGGCAGCGCGAGGCAAACCGGTTTCTCTTGAAAAACCGGCGCCGACGACGTGTCCCTCGCATTTTCCCTTTTCTCGACACCCCCAAAACGAAAACGGCGGCGCGGTGAATGGGCACCACGCCGCCGATCGATCGGACCCCGAATGGGCGGGGCCGGGAAATTCAGCTCTCTTGTGCTGCGCGCTGGGCGGCCTCGTGCTTCAGGCAATCGAGGATCTTGGCCCCCGCCATGAACACCGCGCCGGTGGAGGCGACGAACAGCACGCGGCCCATCGGGCCCGGGTATTGGTGGAGGTAAGCGCTGCCGCGCTGAACCGAGCCGGTGGCGAGTGCGTAGATGATCAGAAACGCCTCGGGCCGGGTCTTGATCATGAACAGACGGGCGATGGCGGTTAACATGCAAACCTCTGCGCTGCCGGGTGGCGTTGCGACGGGTTTGCCAGATGCGGCGAAAGTGTAAATCCGCGTTAACCATGATCGGCAGGAAAATGTCTCAAAGCGAGACGAATTACGTGTTTTCAGTTAATTGCTGCGGCGATCTGCACGAAATCCGCGACCGTCAGGGTTTCTGCCCGGCGCGATGGATCGATGCCCAGCGCCTCCAGCGCGGCGAGGGCGCCCGGCACGCCTTTCAGGCTCTGGCGGAGCATCTTGCGGCGCTGGCCAAAGGCGGCCTCGGTGACGCGGGCGAGGCGGCGGGCGGAGGTGCCGGTGGGGGCATCGGTCGGCGTCACGTGGACGATGGCGCTCATCACCTTGGGCGGCGGGGTGAAGGCGCTGCGGTGGACCTTCATCGCGATGCGTGGTTTGCTGCGCCATTGGGCGAGCACCGCGAGTCGGCCGTAGCCGTCGCTGTCGGGGGCGCTGACGATGCGTTCGGCGACCTCCTGCTGGAACATCAGCGTCAGGGTGCGCCACTTCGGCGGCCAGCTTTCGCCCGAGAGCCAGTTGGTGAACAGCAACGTGCCGACGTTGTACGGCAGGTTGGCGAGGATGTCGTAAGGCCCCTCGAACAGCGAATCGTGATCGATGGTCAGCGCGTCGGCCTCGATCACGCGGAGCTGGCCGGGGAAGGCCTCGGACAACTCCTCCAGTGCGGGCAGGCAGCGGCGGTCCATCTCGATCGCGGTGACGCAGGCGCCGGCCTTCAGCGCGGCGCGGGTCAGGCCGCCGGGGCCGGGGCCGATCTCCAACACCTCGCGGCCCGCCAACGGGCCGGGGATCGTGGCGATGCGTTTGAGCAATTGCTCATCGAGCAGGAAGTTCTGGCCCAGCGCCTTGGTGGCTTGCAGGCCGTGGCGCGCGATGACGTCGCGCAGGGGGGGGAGATCGGTCATGTGAGCCGACGTGCCGCACAGTCGGCGGCCATGCGCAGCGCGGCGATGGTGGCGCCGGCATCGGCGATGGCGCGTCCGGCGATACCGAACGCAGTACCGTGATCGGGCGAGGTGCGCACGATCGGCAGCCCCAGCGTGACATTGACGCCATTATCGAAATCCAGCGTTTTCAGCGGGATCAGCGCCTGGTCGTGATACATGCACAAGGCCACGTCATAGCCGGTGCGGGCGCGCGGGGCGAACAGGGCGTCGGCGGGGTGTGGGCCGGTGGCGTCGATGCCCTCGGCACGGAGCATGGCGATGGCGGGGGTGATGGTGGCGATTTCCTCGCTGCCCATGCGGCCGTCCTCGCCCGCGTGGGGGTTGAGGCCGGTGATCGCCAGACGTGGCTGCGCAATGCCGAAATCGCGGCGCAGCGCCGCCGCCACGATGCGCGCGCGGCGCAGGATCAGGTCTTGCGTCAGGCGCGCGGGCACATCGGCCAGCGCGATGTGGACGGTGATCGGCACCGTGCGCAACTGCGGCCCGGCGAGCATCATCACCGCGTCCTGCGCGGCCACACCGCAGGCGGCGGCCACGAACTCGGTCTGGCCGGGGTGGGTGAAACCGATCTCGGCAAGGCGGCTCTTGGCGATGGGGCCGGTGACGATGGCCCCCGCCAAGCCGCCAAACGCCAGCCGCGCAGCCGCATCCAGCGAGGCCAGCGCCAATTGCGCGCCGGCGTGGTCAGGCCGGCCGGGGGTGTAGGCGGGATCGGGCGCGCCGGGCAGCGCCAGCACCGGCAGGGCATCGTTGAACACGCGCGCCGCCTCGGCCGGGTCGGCGATCGGGGCGACGGGCACGGTCAGGCCGCGCATGGCCGCCGCCGCAGCCAGCACGCCGGCCCCGCCCACCGCAAAGAACGGCGGCAGATCACCGCGCGCTGCCCAGGCCGCAGCGATCAGCTCTGGCCCGACCCCCGCCGGATCGCCGAGCGATACGGCCAGCGGCCGCACGATCAGTTGTACTCGATGATGGCGTCGCGGCGCAGGTCGCGCAGGTAGAGCTGCGCGCGCTTGTTCACGCGGTCGTCCTGCATCTGGTTCATCAGGTCATCGAAGTTGGGCGCATTGGCCGCCGGCGGATCGTCGCGACCGCAGAGCATCAGCACGCGCACGCCTTCCGACACCGATCCGAACGGCGGGGTTATCTCGCCGGGCGACATTTTCAGCATCGTGTCCTGCAACGCGGCGGGCAGGTTGCGTGCCGGCACCTGATCGTTGGCGACGACTTGCGCGCCGATCTTGGCGGCGACGGCATCGACCGTGCCGCAACCCTTGGCATCGGCCTTGATCGCGGCGGCAAGCGCGTTGGCGCGGGCGGTTGCGGCGGCCTCGGTCGTGCCGACGGGCAGGGCGATCGAGATCTGCTTGAGCGCCAGCACCGCGTCGCGCGGATCGGCGGTCAGCACCTGGCGCTTGTCGATCATCAGGATGATGTCGAAACCGCCACGGATCGGGATCGGCCCGGCGAGCTGGTTGACCGGCATGTCCTTGGCGACGCCGGCCACCTCGGGCGGCAACTGCGCCAGGTGGATCCAGCCGAGATCGCCACCGACCGCCGCCGTCGAGGCCTCGGAATACTGGCGGGCATAGGCGACGAAGCTGCCGCCCTTTTTCACCTGATCGACGATCTGCTTGGCGGTCTGTTCGACCGTGGCGGCGTTCTCTGGCGTGGCCGAGAGGAAAATCTCGCCGATGCGGTACTCGGCGGTGCCCTTGGTGGCCTCCATCCGGGTCATCAGTTCCTTGACCTCCTGCTCGGACACCGAGACGAAGGGCTGGACATTGCGGCGCAGCACGTGCTGCCACGAAACCTCGCCCATGATCTGGCGCTTGAGCGAGGCGGGCGAGGAGCCGATCGAGTAGAGATAGGCGTCGAGCGCCTTGGCATCCTCGTGGAACTTGCTGTCGGCGATCCGGTCGTACTGCGATTCGATCTCGTCGGGATCGACCTTCAGGTCCTGCTCCTTGGCTGCCTGGATCTGCAACGTCTCGTCGATCAGGTTGCGCAGCAGTTGCAGGCGCAGCCGCTCGATCTCGTCCTTTTCGATCTTGCCGCCGTTGGCCGCCACGATCAGCGCCAGACGCTGATCCACATCGGTGCCGGTAATGATGTCGCCGTTGACCACCGCCGTCGGCTTGCGCAGGCCCAGATCGGACTTGCCGTAAAGCGTCACGTTATCAGGGATGATGATCGCGCCCTGCGCCGAAGGCGGGGCGGCATCCTGATCCTGAGCGCGCGCCGCGCCGGCCAGGGCGATGCCGATCACGGCCGCCCCGCACATCGCGGCAAAACCGACGCGGCGGCGCGCGGCGGCGGGGATCGTCGGGGCATTGCGCGAAGTCGTCTCGGTCACCGTATCGCTGGTCCTGTCTGCATGCGGGCGCGCCCGTGCTCGCCCCCCATCCGGGTTGGCCGATGGATCGCGGGGGCTTAACCGAAGCTGAGCCCTGCGCAAACCCCCTGAGGCCAATCAAGGCGCGACTAGCCGGTTTGTCGGGTGGGGACAATCGACTTGCGCCCGGCGCCCACGCGCCGCCGCGATCAATGCATGCCGATGTTGCGCAACGAGAAATGGATCAGGAAGCTGCTGCCCGCGACGGCATCGCCGATGGTAACGTAATCCTTGCGCCAGGTGACATCGACCGCGAAACAATCGCTTTGATACGCCACGCCGATGCGGGTGCGCAGCGGTTGGAACGGCTTGTTGCCGGTGTTGGCGATCAGGTTCGATTGCGAGAGATCGAACACCCCCGATCCGAACAGCGACCAGTACTTGGCGAAGGCCACGCGCGCCGAGCCACGCAACTCGTTGCTTTCGGGCAGGTCGTTCAGCGTGGCGGCGAGCAGGTCGTTGACCCGGGCATAGCCGACCTCGAAATAAGTGCGCTCGCTGCCGATGGTGGCGTCGATCTCGTTCCGGCGCGAGACGAAGGTGTTGTGATCGAGCCGGAAGCGCTCGGTGATGGTGAAGAAGTCCTTGTAGCGCAACTGCACGCGCCCAACGATATCCGACCACTTGTTGTAGAGCCCCGATTCGGTATCGAAATCGGGGTTGATCGAGGTGAAGCGCACCGATTGCCCGACCGTGGCCAGCGCCTGCCAGTTATGCCGGTTGAGCATCCAGTCGAACCCGTAGGTCATGTGGACGCCGTCCTCGATCCGGTCATAGCCGGGGAACCGGTTGAGCGCGAAGAGGTTGTCGTCGGTCAGTTCGTCGGCGCGCGAATCCTCGTTGGCGATCACGCTGTTGTGCGCGGGGGGCACGGCCACCACCTGCACATGCGGGGTCAGCACCTGCGTGCCGCCCAGCAGGTTGCCCGCCAGCGGCCAGGTGATATCGACCGCCGCCAGCGCCTCGCCGCGCGCGTGCCAGCCGGGGGCGCCGGCATAGATCGCCTCGTCGGCCGAGGCGACGTTGCTGGCATGATCGACATCGCCGCGCAGCAGGCCGGTGAAGGTGATCCGCTGGCCCCAGTCGGTGTAGCGCGAGAGCGTCCATTGCGCCGAGGTGAAGGCGCGCTGGGTATCCTCGCCGGCCGAACGGGTGATGGCGAGGCTGTTGGCCTCGATCTCGATCGTGCCGCCCAGCCAGGGGTCCTTGATCCGCCGCCGCCAGTCGATCGCGGGCAGGGCGATGGGGACCTGGCCCTGGACCTCGTTCGGGCGCAGGGTCTGGAAGGCCCAGCCCGCGATCTCGAAAAAGCTGTTGTCGCCCACGCGCTGGGCGCTGATGGTGGAGCGCAGCACGTCGTCGTAGTTGATGTAATAGCGTTGCAGGAACGTGCGATCGGACACCAGCCGGCCCGAGAACGCGACGCTCCATTCCGGCGAGAGCTGGAACGCGCCGTTGGCATCGACATAACCGCGCACCTGCTCGCTGCCATTGCCGGTGTTGCCCGCCGACACCGCCTGCGACGAGGTGACGTAGCCGGTGATCTGATAGGCGCCCTTGGCTGTCAGCGAGCGGTATTCCACCTCGGCCATGGGATCGGCCTTGGTGAAGACATAGCCGGTGACGGTGAGGTCGCGGTTGGGGCCGAGCCGCTGGAAATAGCCGTCCGAAAAGCCGAAGCCGTTGGCCGAAGACGTGCTGACGTTGGGGATCAGCAGGCCCGAGATCGAGCGCCCGTCGGTCGCCACCTCCAGCTTGGGCAGGGGGATGGAGACGGCGCCGAAGAACACCGCCCGTGCGCCGTACATCCGCGCGATCGCGCGCTTGGGATCGTAGAACACGCTGCGGGCGTTGATCCGCCACGCCGGCTTCACCGGGCAGCCGGTATCGTCCACGACATCGCACGAGGAGTAGGCTGCATGGCTGAGGGTGATGTTGCCCTGGGCATCGCGTCGCGCGCCGGTGGAGACCAGCCGGCCCCCTTCGCGCAGCACCACCAGCACGTTTTCCAGCGCGCCGGTGACGAAGGCATCGTTGGTGGTCAGGGTGTCGGCATAAGTCTCGTTGCCGTTGGCATCGACCGAGTGAACATGGCCGGTGGCGAGGATCTTGCCGCTCTTGCGATCCCATCGCACCGAATCGGCGCGCAGCGAGGTGTCCTGCTGCTTGATGACCACATTGCCGGCCGCAGTGACGGTATCGGCCTTGTCGTCATACTCGATCTTGTCGGCCTCGAAGTTCACCGGGGTCTGCGCGCCGCTATCGGCCGTGCGCTTGGGCGGGGCGGGGGCATCGGTGTTCTCGGGCGCGAGCGGAGCGGGCGGCTGGACCGTCTCCAGCCCGGCGGTATCGGGACGCGCGGGGGTACCGGCGGCCTGGTGCGCCGTGGCCGGGGCGTGGATCGCCAGTGCGCCCACACTCGCCAGCGCCAGGCACAGGGCGGGGGTGGACCGGCGTACGCGGCGGCGGGGGGTCGTCGTCGGATCGCTGTCGGGCATGCAGTCTTCGGGGCTTCCGGGCGCGGGGGATGGGCCTTGTGCGGGCCTCTCGCGAGATGGGCCGCACGGGGGTACGGGTTGCCTATCGCACTGGCCGCGCCTAACTGCAATCGGCGAGACGCGCCGCCGGGTGGCGCGTCGTCGCATATGTCACATTTTGCCCACGGGACAGTCTGCCATGTCGTTTACCCCCATCACTGTCAGCTTTGCCGAAACCGCCGCCGATGCGCGGGTGGTGGCGCACCTTGTCGCGGGCGAGGCATTGCCTGCGGGCCTCGATCCGGTGTTGGCGCAAGGCGCGGCGGCGGCGCGGTTCGCCGGCAAGGCGGGGCAGGTGTTTGAAGGTTTCGCGGCGCGTGGCGATGGCGTGGTCCGCGTGGTGCTGCTGGGCGTCGGCGAGGATGGGTTCGAGAAGGCCGGGGCTGCTTTGACGGCGCGCTATCTGGCCTCGGGCGAGACGGCGGTGGCGGTGTCGGCGGCGGGGTTGTCGGCGGAGGATACGGCGGCGTTCCTGCTCGGCGCGCGGCTGCGCGGGTTTCACCACCATGCCTATCGTACCAAGCTGGCCGATGATGCCAAGCCGACGTTGGCGGCGATTGTCGTGACCGGTGCGCCGGCCGGGGCCGAGGCCGCGTGGGCCGAGGCGGCGGCGATTGCCGAGGGCGTGGAGTTGACGCGGACGCTCGTAACCGAGCCGGCGAACGTGATCTACCCCGAGACGTTTGTGGCGCGCGCTCAGGCGGCGTTTGCCGGGACCGGCGTGGCGATCACCGTGCTGGGGCCGGAGGAGATGGCGGCGCTGGGCATGGGCTCGTTGCTGGGCGTGGCGCAGGGGTCGGTGCGGCCGGCGCGGCTGCTGGTGATGCGCTGGAACGGCGGCGCGGCGGGCGTGGCGCCGGTGGCTTTGGTGGGCAAGGGGGTGACGTTCGATACCGGCGGAATCTCGTTGAAGCCGCCCGCCGGCATGGAAGACATGAAGTGGGATATGGGCGGTGCCGGGGCCGTGACGGGGGCGATGCTGGCGCTGGCGAAGCGCGGGGCGAAGGCCAACGTGATCGCCGTGTGCGGGCTGGTCGAGAACATGCCCGACGGTAATGCGCAGCGTCCCGGCGATGTGGTCACGTCGATGTCCGGCCAGACGATCGAGGTCATCAACACCGACGCCGAGGGCCGGCTGGTGCTGTGCGATGCGCTGACCTGGGTGCAGCGTGAGGCGCAGCCCAGCGCGATCGTCGATCTGGCGACACTGACGGGGGCGATCATCGCCACTTTGGCGCACGAATATGCGGGGATTTTCTCGAACAACGATACGCTCTCGGCGCAGTTGACCGATGCCGGCGCGGCGGTGGGCGAGAAGCTGTGGCGGTTGCCGATGGGGCCTTCGTACGACAAGATGATCGACAGCCCGATCGCCGATATGAAGAACATCGGCGGGCGCTTTGGCGGGTCGATCACCGCCGCGCAATTCCTGAAGCGGTTTGTCGAGAACGATACGCCCTGGGCGCACCTCGACATCGCCGGCATGGTCTGGGCCGACAAGCCCGGCGCGACCTGGGACAAGGGCGCGACGGGCTATGGCGTGCGGTTGCTGGACCGCTGGATCAAGGCCAACCACGAGGGCTGACATGCCCAGGATGCGCGCCAAGGCGGACCTGCCGCAGAAAATCTGCGCCGCCTGCGCGCGCCCCTTCGCGTGGCGCAAGAAATGGGCGCGCGACTGGGAGAACGTGAAGTATTGCTCGGACCGGTGCCGGGGCGTGGGTGGGACGCGCGATGCGGGTTGACTTCTACCGCGCCGAAGGGCCGCCCGAGCGCATCGTGCCGCAATTGGCGCGGCGGGTGATCGAGGGCGGTGCGCGGTTGCTGGTGGTGGCCGGCGATGGCGAATTGCGCGCGCGGGTCTCCGAGGCGCTGTGGGCGGTGGAGGGCGCGTTCCTGGCCAATGGCGAGGCCGGCGGGGCACACGATGCGCGCCAGCCGATCCTGATCGCGCCCGACCCTTTGGCCGACAATGGCGCGCGGATGGTGGTGCTGGCCGATGGGGTGTGGCGTGAGGTGCCCGAGGGGACCGAGCGGGTGTTCCTGATCTTTGGCGAGGACACCATCGGCGCGGCGCGGATGCTGTGGAAGACGCTGGGCGCGGACGAGGCCATCGAGCGCAACTTCTGGAAGCAGGAAGGTGGCCGCTGGGTGCGCGCCGCCTGACGTGACCGAATCATGACCGGGTTGCCCGCAGGGGCAATCCCGGCTAGTGGCCCGCCCGCAAACACCACCCTTCTCCAAAAGGACAGTTCCCATGGCGGTCACCCGCACCTTCTCGATCATCAAGCCCGACGCCACCCGCCGCAACCTGACCGGCGCCGTGACCAAGATGCTCGAGGAAGCCGGCCTGCGCGTCGTCGCCTCCAAGCGCATCCAGATGTCGCAGGAACAGGCTGAAGAGTTCTATGGCGTCCACCGCGAGCGTCCGTTCTTTGGTGACCTCGTGTCGTTCATGACCTCGGGCCCCGTCGTCGTGCAGGTGCTGGAAGGCGAAGACGCCGTGAAGCGCAACCGCGACATCATGGGCGCCACCAACCCCGCCAACGCCGATGCCGGCACCATCCGCAAGGAACTGGCCGAATCGATTGAGGCGAACTCGGTGCACGGTTCGGACAGCGAAGAAAACGCGGCGATCGAGATCGCGTTCTTCTTCAAGCCGGAAGAGATCGTCGGCTGAATTTTACACTGCATTTCAGTGAGATCGGGGGCCGTCGGCGCGTGTGCGCCGGCGGCCTTTGTGTTGGGCGATCTCCGCCGGGTTGAACGGTGCCCGATCCGCGCGCAAGATGTCGGCACAAGGAGAACGATGATGCAAGGAATGAGCGAAACCGGCGAGGCTTGTCCCTTCACCTTCAATTTCGATCCGGCCACGTTCAAGGCGGGCGATCTGGTGAGTTACCGCGTGACCGGCAGTCTGGAAGGGTTTCCCTTCGCCGGGACGCTGCTGGAGGTGCATGACGATCATGTCATGATCGCCGGGGACGAGAACGATCCCTCGGTGATCTACCGCGGTACGCGCGAGGCGCGGCCGGTGGTGGACGGCGCGCAGGTCTGAGGGTTGCGCTTTAGAACTGGTCGGCGGCGTCCAACAGCGCGGTGAGCTTTTTTGGTGCCACGGCGCGCCAGCTGCGCGTGATCCAGCCAGCGATGTCGTCCCAATCGACAGCGCCCTGGTCCAGCCGGATGCCGATCCAGTCGCCACCGAAGTAGCTGGGGCGGAAATAGCGCGCGGGATCGCTGTCGATCAGGTGGGTTTGCTCGTCCTCGCCGCTGATCTTGGTGAGGACGGCGATGATGCCGTCGCCGTGGTGGTCGTGCCACATCCAAGCGAACTTCTTGCCCTTGCGGATGCCGAAGCAGGCCATGCCGTGGGAGAGGGTTTCCTCGGCCTCGGGCTGGGACATGGCGATGTCGCGGACGCGGGCGGTGAGCCATGCCGGGTCGCGCTCTCGCGAGACGTGGGCGGCGAGGCAGCGTGAGTAGAGCTGGTGCTCGGCGATGAGGACGCGGGATGCGAGGGTGTCCTCGGTGTCGCCGGGGAGGATGGCGACGGGGGTTGCCCCAAGGATCGGGCCGGCGTCGAGTTCCGCCGTCACGAGGTGGACGGTGCAGCCGCCGTGCGAATCGCCGGCCTCTATGGCGCGTTGGTGGGTGTGGAGGCCGGTGTATTTGGGCAGCAGCGAGGGATGGATGTTGAGCATCCGGCCCTCCCACTTGGCCACGAATTGTTCGGTCAGGATGCGCATGTAGCCGGCGAGGGCGACGTATTCGGCCCCGTGCGCGCGGATGGCGGCGTCCATGGCGGCATCGTGATCGGCGCGGGGGACGCCTTTGTGGGGGAGGGCGAAGGTGGGGATGCCCTCCGCCGCCGCCAGTTTCAGGCCGCCGGCATCGGGGTTGTTGGAGGCGACGAGGACGATCTCATAGGGGCAGTCGCCCCCAAAAGCTTCTGACGCGCGGCTGGCGTAGAGCAGGGCGGCCATGTTGGTGCCGCCGCCGGAGACGAGGACGGCGACCTTTGCGCGGTTAGGCCCCGAGGCGGAGCCGGTGTCAGGCCCTGAGGCGGAGCCGGTGTCAGGCATTGTGGGTGGCGGTCCAGGGGGCGCGGGCGGACCATGTTTCGGTGCTGCCGGTGACGGTGCAGCCGCGCGGGCCTTCCGCGATGTGGCCGATGCGGGCGACTTGCTCGCCGGCGGCGGTGAGGTCGGCGGTGAGGGTGTCGGCCTCATCGGGGCTGACGGCGAGGACCATGCCGATGCCGCAGTTGAAGGTGCGGGCCATTTCCTCGGGCTCGATGTGGCCCTGGGCTTGCAGGAAGGCCATCAGGCGGGGTTGCTCCCACGCATCGGCATCGATGTGCGCGTGGAGGTGCGCGGGGAGGACGCGGGGGACGTTCTCCAGCAGGCCGCCGCCGGTGATGTGGGCGAGGGCGTTGATCCGACCGCTGCGGACGAAGGGGAGGAGGGTTTTGACGTAGATGCGCGTCGGCTCGATCAGGTGGTCGAGCAGGAGGCGGTCGGCGTCGAACAGCGCGGGGCGGTCGAGGCGCCAGCCTTTGTCGGCGGCGAGGCGGCGGACGAGGGAATAGCCGTTGGAGTGGACGCCCGAGGAGGCGAGGCCGAGGAGGACATCGCCGGCTGCGACCTTGTCGCCGGTGAGTTGCTCGCCGCGTTCGACCGCGCCGACGCAGAAGCCGGCGAGGTCGTAGTCGCCAGCCGCATACATGCCGGGCATCTCGGCGGTCTCGCCGCCGATCAGGGCGCAGCCGGCGATGCGGCAGCCCTCGGCGATGCCCGCGACGACGCGTTCGGCCACGCCGTTTTCGAGTTTGCCGGTGGCGAAGTAATCGAGGAAGAACAGGGGTTCGGCGCCCTGCACGATCAGGTCGTTGACGCACATGGCGACGAGGTCGATGCCGATGTGGTCATGGCGGTCGTGGTCGATGGCGAGCTTGACCTTGGTGCCGACGCCGTCGTTGCCGGCGACCAGCAGGGGGTCTTTATACCCCGCCGCGCGCAGGTCGAAGAAGCCGCCAAAGCCGCCGAGTTCGGCATCGGCGCCGGGGCGGGCGGTGCTGCGCGCCAGGGGGCCGATGGCCTTGACCAGCGCGTTGCCGGCGGCGATCGAGACGCCGGCCTTGGCGTAGGTGTAGCTTTCGGGGGCGGTCTGGGTGGGTTCGTCGGTCATGGGAGAGGCGCCTAACGCTTTCCTGCTTGGATTTCCATGGGGGTTTGGGCAATAGGCGGGCAAGGATCCGATCTTGACACAAACCGACAGCCTTTTCCGCCCGTTTGCGCGCCGCCTTTTTGATGGGCGGCGGCGTTGGCTGGCGCTGGGCGCGGTGGCACTGATCTCTGTTGGCGGCGTGGTCTATGCCCAGATCGAGGGCGAGCGGGGAATCGCCCCGGTGCTGGATACCGGCAATATCGAGGTGGGCGGAATTGCCGTCAACACCACCGGCAAAACGGCGCAGGAGGCACGCGCGGCCGGATGGAAGACGGCCTACAAGGCGGCTTGGGCCAAGATCGGCGGGCCGGGGCTGGATGACGGGACGTTGTCCGGGCTGGTGACGCGGGTTGAGGTGGAGCACGAACAGGTCGGGCCGCACCGCTATGTGGCGACGCTGGGCGTGGAGTTCGATCGGCAGCGGGCGACCGGATATATCACCGGCGGCGGGGCGCGGGCCAGCCGTTCGGGGCCGATGCTGGTGATCCCGGTGTTGTATTCGGGCGGAGTGGCGCAGGTTTTTGAGGTCAAGGGTTCGTGGCAGCGCGCCTGGGCCGAGTTTCACACGGGCGCGAGCGCGATCGATTATGTGCGGCCTTCGGGGGCGGGGGGCGATTCGCTGTTGCTGACCGCCGGGCAGCCGGGGCGCAGGAGCCGGGCGTGGTGGCGCGGGATTCTGGATCAGTATGGTGCCGCCGGGGTGGTGGTGCCGGCGGCGCGGTTGGAGCGGCAATGGCCGGGCGGGCCGGTGCAGGGCACGTTTACCGCGCGTTATGGCGACGACGACCGGGTGTTGAGCACATTCACGCTGACCGCGCCCGATGAGGGCGCGGTGCCGGCGATGCTGGCGCAGGCGGTGGTGACGATGGACCAGATCTATACCGGGGCACTGGCCGATGGGCGGTTGGGGGGCGATGCCTCGCTCTCGATCGATCATCCGCAGGTGGATCCGGGGTTGGCGCAAGTGATCGTCGTGGGCCAGCGCGCCGCCGCGGCCGACCAGGCGCGCGCGGCGGCGGCAGCGGCGGCGCCGGGCTTTGCGCTGGTGCCCGGGGCGGCGGAGACGACAGCGCCCGTGGCGGCGCGGCCGGCGGTGAGCGCGCCGGCGAGCTATACCGTGCAGTTTGCCTCGCCCGATGCGCGGGCGGTGGATCAGGCCTTGGCGGCCCTGCGCGGGACGGCGGGGGTTTCGGCGGCGGCGACGACATCGATCGCGATTGGCGGGACTTCGGTGATGCGGGTGACTTATGCCGGGCCGATCTCGGCATTGGCGGCCACGTTGCGCGACCATGGCTGGCAGGTGGCCGCCGGCGCGAGCGCGCTGCGCATCCACCGCTGAGGCCGGGGTTGGCCGCGCCGCAGATTCCCTTGCCGCTGGGGCCGGCGATGGGCCCGCGACGGATCGTGGTGGGCGGGGCCAATGCCGCGGTGGTCGAGGCTTTGCAGGCGCCGGAGACATGGCCTTATCGCACGGCGATTGTGTTGGCGCCGGCGCGGGCGGGGAAATCGTTGCTGGCGGGGTGGTTTGTCGACGCCGGCTTGGGCGCGGCGGTGGATGATGCGCATCTGGCCGACGAGACCGCGTTGTTTCATCAGTGGAACCGGGCGCAGGCGGAGGGGCGGGCTTTGTTGCTGACGGCGCCTGTTGCCGGGTGGCGGGTGGCTTTGCCCGATCTGGCCAGTCGGTTGGGGGCGGCCTTGCGGTTGGAGATCGGCGTGCCCGACGACGCCATGTTTGCCGACCTGATCCTCGCACATGCCGAAGCCCGGGCTTTACCGATCGGTGAGGAAGGCGCGCGATACCTTGCAAGGCGGGCGGAGCGTTCCCATCTGGCCGCAGAGCAGCTTGTCGCGGCGATCGACCGGCTCAGCCTTGCGCGCAAAGCGCCGCCGGGCCCGGCGATCTGGCGCGAGGCGCTGGAGGAACTGGGGGGTGGTGCGGCGCCGGGCGGATTGTGATAAAGCCGCGACGGGACGCTTGAAGTTTTTGCGCGTTTCGTCACTGGTTGCGGGTTGCCCCGGAGAATTCTGCCCATGTTCGCTCGTTTGAACGCCTACATCGATTCGGTGATTGCAAGGGACCCGGCGCCGCGATCGCGCATGGAGGTGATGCTCTATCCGGGGTTGTGGGCGATGGTGGGGCATCGCATTGCGCATCGGCTGTTTCGGGCGCGGTGGTACTTTTTCGCGCGGCTCGTGAACCATTTTACGCGGTGGGCGACGGGGATCGACATCCACCCGGGCGCGACGATCGGGCGGCATTTCTTTGTCGACCATGGCTGGGTGGTGATCGGCGAGACCGCCGAGATCGGCGATAACGTGACGATGTATTCCTGCGTGACGCTGGGCGGGACCAATCCCACCAACGGCAAGGGCGGCAAACGGCATCCGACGCTGAGCGACAATGTGATCGTGGGGTCGGGGGCGCAGATCCTGGGGCCGATCGTGATCGGTCCGCGTGCGCGGGTGGGGGCCAATGCGGTGGTGACCGACGATGTGCCTGAGGGGATCACTATGGTCGGCGTGAAGGCGCGATCGACTTTGGTGGCGACTCGCGCATGGGGGCAGGATTTTGCGCCTTACGGGACGCCGTGCAGCGAGCCTTGCATCGATACCGAGCCGGCAGTGGCGCGGTTGGCGGTGCTGGAGGGCGAGGTGGAGATGCTGCGCGCCGACATTGCGCGGCTGACCGGCGAGGCGCAGGACGGGCCGCAGGGTCCCGGTCGGCGGACGCGGCGCGGCTGAATGGAGCCGCCGGTTCCGGGGGTTGGCAATGTTGTGGCGTTCCCCGCCGGGCGGGCGGCGCAGGTCGGGTTCGACCGGCTGGAACTGACGCGTATTCTGGATTTGTATGGGCGGATGGTCTCGGCCGGGTTGTGGCGGGACTATGCGATGGATTTCTCGCGCGAGGCGGCGAGTTTTTCGGCGTTTCGGCGCGCGGCGGAGCGGCCGCAGGCGCGGATCGAGAAATGTCCCGCCTTGCGGGGGCGGCAGGGGATGTGGACGCTGTTCGGCGAGGCCGGGCAGGTGTTGAAGCGCGGGCATGAGTTGGCCGGCGTGCTGGTGCCGTTGGAGCGGCGGTTGTTGAAGTTGGTGGAGGATTAACAGGGGAAGGCCGGGGGTGTTACACCCCCGGGCCCCCATTCCCTGTCCACGTTGCGTTTTGCCTCAGACGCAGCGCCGTGTGGCGAAGCCAGCATGACTGCCTGCGGCGCGGCAACCTTGCGTGAGGCCGCCGGCCCACCCCACGCCGCCATCGTTGGGGGAGCGCGAGGGGGGCGCCCCTCGTATCTTATCCTTTTTCTGAAACTGCTGTCCTACACGAACCCATTTGGTTAAATCCCGAGTCGCGGAGACGAGGGAGGCGGCGGATGGGTTTGACGCTTTTGGCCGGGTTGTTGGCCCGGTGGAGTGGGTTGCGGGCGCTGTTGGCGCGGGTGGCGCCGGCGATTTGGATCGGGGTGGTTGTGGCGGCGGTGGTGTTGGGCGGGGCGTTGTGGCTGCACCGACATGATGCGGCGGTGTTGGCGGCGCAGGCGGCCAAGGTGGCGCGGGTGGAGGCGCCGGCGCGCGATGCGGCGGCGGATGCGCGGGCCAGCGATGCGGTGGCGAATGTTCAGGAGGAGGAGGTCTATCATGACGCGATTGCCGATGCGCGGGCGACGGGTGCGCCTGATCCTGCCGATGTTGCTCTGGCTTGCGAGCGGTTGCGCCGCGCAGGTGTCGCACTTCCCGCCGGCTGCTGATCTGGACGCGGCGGTGGAGGCGAAGCCGGTGCCGACGGCCGCGATCGTCGAGGATGCGGCGGCGAATGCGCGGTACAGCGCGGATGTCGAGGCTTGGGGCGACCGCGTGCGTGCCGCCGGGGGGCGGTTGTGCCGGTACTTTGTGGCTTTGGGGATGACCGGGGTAAGGTGTCCGGCGGCGCCGGCGGGGCTTTAATCGCGGGCGGTGGCGGCCATCAGATCGAGGAAGGAGCGGGCGGCGTCGCGGTCCTCCGGGTTGGGGAAGGCGATGTCGAGATCGGGAGCGGCGTCGAGCAGGACAAGGAGCGACCAGAGCGCGAAGCGGCGCGGGCGGTCTTTCTCCAGGCCGAAGTCGACGCGCATGTGCTCTGTGCCGGCGGCGATCGCGGCGGGGGTGACGGCGGCGAGATCGGCGGTGCCGAAATAGCGGCGGAGTTGATCGTCGAGGTCCATCGCGGTGGGGTTGGCGCGGGGGCCGCGGATGTCAAGGGCATCCGCGGCCTTTCGGTGTCAGTACGCGGCGGTGAAGCGGGCGCGGGGGTGGGTGTGGGCCTCCAGTTCGTCGACCATGGCGAGCGCGTAGTCGGCGAAGGAGATGCGGCTTTCGCCCTTGTCGTCGGTGATCAGGGTATCGGTGGCGGTGCGGTAGGTGCCGAGGCGGGGGCCTTCGAAAATGAAGGCGGCGGGGGAGAAGAAAGTCCAGTCGATCTCGGTTTCGGATGTGAGATCGGCGAGGAAATCGATGCCGGCCTGGGCTGTCGGTTTCCAGGCGGCGGGGAAATCGGGGGAGTCGAACAGGCGGCTGCCGTCGGCGGTGGTGAGGCTGGCGGCGCCGCCGGTGACAAGCAGGCGGGGGACTTTGGCTTGTTTCAGCGCCGTCAGGAGCGTGGCGGCGGGGACATCGAAGTGGAGCGCGCTGATCACCGCGTCGCTGCCGGCGATCAGGGGAGCGAGGGTTGCGGGGGTGGATGCGTCGCCTTGGGTGGGGGTGACGTTGGGGAGTTGCGGGATCGTTTCGGGCTTGCGGGCGATGGCGGTGACGGTGTGGCCGCGGCGCGCGAGTTCACGGGTGATTTCGGATCCAGCGCGGCCGCTGGCGCCGAGGACGGTGATGTGCATGGAGGTGGCTCCTGTTGGTGGTTTCCGTTGGTGACCGGGTGTGGCATGGGGAGCGGATGGCGCAAGACGGCACTTTGATGGCACCGGGTTACCTTGAGGAAACCGCCCTCCGGGCTGGGGACGAAACCACCTTTCCGCGCGGGGATGCGTTTGCGCGGGCTTGTCCGACGCGGCAGTTGCTCGATCGGGTGGGGGACAAGTGGAGCCTGTTGTTGTTGCAGTTGCTGGGCGGGGGCGAAGCGCGGTTTGGTGCCTTGCGGCGGCGGGTGGACGGGATCTCGCAGAAGATGCTGAGCCAGACGTTGCGCTCGCTGGAGCGCGACGGGTTGGTGGTGCGGCGGGTGGAGCCGACCAAGCCGGTCAGCGTGAGCTATGCGATTACGCCGCTGGGGCGCGAGTTGCTGGGGGCGGTGCAGTTCATGATCGACTGGGCCGAGACGCGGATGGGCGTGGTGGCGGCGTGTCAGCGGGACTTCGACAGTCGCGTTGGGGATTAGCACCTGCGCTAGGTGCGGCGGGCGTGGGGGGCGTTAGGATCGGCGGGTTGTGGGAGACTGGTGATGCCGCAGATCCATTATGCCGCGCCGTTGCAGGTGTTGGTTGCCGTGCGTGGACATGCTTTTGATCGCAATGACTTCGATGCGATGTTTCAGGCGATGCCTGATGTAAACGCGGTGATGGTGGACCAGCCGGCGGCGGCGCGGTTGATGAACCCCGCGGGGATGGCGGGGTTCGATGCGCTGGTGCTTTATGACATGCCGGGGATGGATTTTGCGGCCGCGCCGATGCCGGGGCTGGTGGATCCGGGTGAGGCGTTTCGCGCCGGGTTCGAGGCCTTGTTGGCGCAGGGCGTGGGGGTGGTGGCTTTGCACCATGCGCTGGCGGGGTGGCCGGCTTGGCCCGGGTATGGCGAGGTTTTGGGCGGGGCGTTTTTGTATCGCGCGGGGGAGCGGCGTGGGGGGCGGCGGATGGATTCGGGGTATCGGCATGGGGTCGAGTATGTCGCCGAAGTGGTCGATCCGGCGCATCCGGTGATGGCGGGGGTGCCGGCCGAGTTTGCGATGCGCGATGAGTTGTATCTGGCCGAGGTCGATGTCGATCGGGTGACGCCTCTGTTGCGGGCGCGGCATCGGTTTGTGGCGGAGGGGTTTTACTCGGCCGAGGCGGCGATGGAGGGGCGGATGTTCGACAACGCCGGTTGGGCGCATCCCGAGGGGAGCGATCTGATTGGCTGGACGCGGGAGATTGGGGCGAGTCGGGTGGTGTATTTGCAGCCGGGGGATGATCGGGAGACCTATGACAATCCCCATTATCGCCGGATGGTGGAGAATGCGATCCGTTGGGTGGCGGGTTAGAGCATCGTGCAAACAAGCGGGTGCCGGTTTTCTGCGAACAACGATGCGATCGGACTTTAGGTCAGCGGTTTCAGGCGGGCGTGGAGCGAGCGGCGGATGTGGGCGACCATCAGCGCCTCGGCCCAATCGGGATCGCGCGCGGCGAAGGCGGCGGTGATGCCGGCGTGCTCGTCGAAGCTGCGCCAGAGTTGCTCGCGGCTGTAGGCCATGGCGGTTTGCTGGACCACGGGTTGCAGCACCATGCGCGAGAGGAGCGAGGCCAGGCGTTCCGATGCGGCGATCTCCAGGATCAGCGAGTGGAAATCGGCGTTGGTTTTGAGATAGGCGTCGACGTCGAGATCATCGGCGGACAGCACCGCGTGGAGCGCGCGGTTGGTTTCCTCCAGCCGGGCGATGTGCTGGGGCTCTGCGCGGAGGGCGGCGCGGCGGGCGGCATAGCCCTCCAGCATGCCGCGCAGGATGAACACTTCCTCGATGTCGTCGAGCGTCCATTCCTCGACGAACGAGCGCTGGCTGTCGGTGCGGCGGACGAACAGGTCGGCTTCCAGGCGGCGGATCGCCTCGCGCACCGGGGTGCGGGAGACGCCGCAGAGCGTCGCCAGTTCCTCTTCCTTGAGCTGAGTGCCGGGGGGCAGCTCGCCCGAGAGGATGCGGCGGCGGAGCTCATCGTAGGCGTGGTCGCTCGCCCTGGACACGGGGTGGGGATTCCTTTTGTGGTTTTTGGCGCAAGTAGCGGATTTATGCGCCGGGGGGAATTGTAAAAGTATACAAATGTGAGAGGGTGTAACAGAAAAGTGACGGTGCGAGGGGCAAACCCCTCGCGCTCCCCGTTCCTGACTGCGTGGCGCCCTGCGCGGGATGGTGTCATGCGGCGCAGCCGCCTTTAATAATGCCGCTGCGCGGCGGGCGTGGGTTCGCGACGTTACGCCGACCTCGACAGGAACGGGGAGCGCGAGGGGCCAACCGGTTTCTCTTGAGAAATCGGCAACAAGCACCTCCCCTCGTGACTTGCTTTTCTTCAGGCGTCGATCATTTCCGGATCGATCTCACTCGCGCGGTTCTGGATGAACATGAAGCGTTGCGCGGGATCACGACCCATCAGGCGGTCGACCAAGTCCTTCACCGCCGCGCGGCCTTCGAACTCGGGCGGGAGGGTGACGCGCAGGAGCGAGCGCGATTTCGGGTCCATGGTGGTTTCGCGGAGCTGGCCCGGGTTCATCTCGCCGAGGCCCTTGAAGCGGCCGACATCGACCTTTTTGCCTTTGAACTTGGTGCGTTCGAGTTCGGCGCGGTGGGCATCGTCACGGGCGTAGGCGCTCTCCTTGCCGGCGGTGAGGCGGTAGAGTGGGGGTTGGGCGAGGTAGATGTGGCCGCGCCGGACGATCTCGGCCATTTCCTGGAAGAAGAACGTCATCAGTAGCGTGGCGATGTGGGCGCCATCGACATCGGCGTCGGTCATGATGATGATGCGGTCATAGCGCAGCGCGTCGGGGTTGCAGTCCTTGCGTCCGCCGCAGCCCAAGGCGAGGTGGAGGTCGGCAATCTCGCTGTTGGCGCGGATCTTGTCCGCCGTGGCGCTGGCGACGTTGAGGATTTTACCCCGGATCGGGAGGATGGCCTGGGTTTTGCGGTCGCGGGCCTGTTTGGCGCTGCCGCCGGCCGAATCGCCCTCGACGATGAACAGTTCGGTCTCGCCGCCGCCCTCGCCGGTGCAGTCGGTCAGCTTGCCGGGGAGGCGCAGCTTGCGGGCATTGGTGGCGGTCTTGCGCTTGACCTCGCGCTCGGCCTTGCGACGCAGGCGGTCGTCCATCCGCTCCATGACGTGGGCGAGGAGGGCCTTGCCGCGGTCCATGTTCGACGTCAGGAAGTGGTCGAAGTGGTCGCGGACGGCGTTTTCGACGAGGCGCGCGGCCTCGGGGCTGGTCAGGCGGTCCTTGGTTTGCGACTGGAACTGGGGGTCGCGGATGAAGACGCTGAGCATCGCCTCGCAGCCTTGCGCGATGTCCTCGGGGGTGATGTCCTTGGCGCGTTTGTTGCCGACGAGGTCGCCGAAGGCGCGGATGCCGCGCGTGAGCGCGGTGCGCAGGCCTTGCTCGTGCGTGCCGCCATCGGGCGTGGGGATGGTGTTGCAGTACCAGCTATACGCGCCGTCGGTCCACAGCGGCCATGCCACCGCCCATTCGACGTGGCCTTGCGCCAAACCGTGTTCGGCGGGGAAATCCTGCCGCCCGGTGAAGCTTTGGGTGGTGACGCACTCGCGCGTGCCGACTTGTTCGGCGAGGTGGTCGGCGAGGCCGCCGGGGAACTGGAACACGGCCTCGGCGGGGCAATCCTCGCTGGCCAGCGACGGGGCGCAGTGCCAGCGGATTTCGACGCCGGCGAACAGGTAGGCCTTTGACCGGGCGAGGCGGAACAGGCGTGCGGGTTTGAAGCGGGCGTCGGGGCCGAAGATCTCGCTGTCCGGCACGAACGCCACGCTGGTGCCGCGACGGTTGGGGGTTGCGCCCATTTTTTGCAGGCCGCCCTGCGCGATCCCGCGCGAAAATTCCTGCGCGTAGAGCTGCTTGTTGCGCGCGACCTCGACGCGGGTGAGGACGGAGAGGGCGTTGACCACGCTGACGCCGACGCCGTGGAGGCCGCCGCTGGTGGCATAGGCCTTGCCGCTGAACTTGCCGCCCGAGTGGAGGGTGGTGAGGATCACCTCCAGCGCCGATTTGCCGGGGAATTTGGGATGTTCGTCGACCGGGATGCCGCGCCCGTTGTCAGTGATGGTCAACTTGCCGGGGCTGCCGTCGGGGCCGGGTTCCAGCGTGACCTCGATGCGGGTGGCGTGGCCGGCGACGGCCTCGTCCATCGCGTTGTCCAGAACCTCGGCGGCGAGGTGGTGGAGGGCGCGCTCGTCCGTGCCGCCGATGTACATGCCGGGGCGGCGGCGGACGGGCTCAAGGCCTTCGAGGACCTCGATCGCGGAGCCGTCATAGGTTTCGCCGGGGGTCGGGTTGGCGGTGCCGCCGAAGAGATCATCAGCCATGCGCGGCGTTATTGCGGGGGTTGGCGGGGGGCGCAAGGTGGGCGCGCGCGATTTTGGGGAGGAACGGAAGGGAAACAGGGGATAAACGAGGGGCTCGCCCCTCGTGCTCCCCCAACGTTGGCGGCGTGGAGTGGGCCGGCGGTGTTATGCGAGGTTGCGGCGCCGCAGGCTGTCATGGTGGCTTCGCCACGAGAGCTGTGGCCGACGCGAGGCGCAACGTGGACAAGTCATGGGGGTCCGGGGGCCATCCGGTTTCTCTTGAGAAACCGGCACGTAACACGTCACCCCCGGCCTTCGCCTTTTGCTAAAAGTGCGCCGGCGCCGGACTGACCACGTTGATCGTCCCGCCCGCCACTTCACGCACTTCGAAGGCGCGCTCCACCACACCGTCGCCGCCGAAGCGGAACGGGCCGTCGAGGCCGAGGAAGCCATCGCTGGCGCCCAGTTCCTCGGCGGGGAAGGGCGATCCCGGGCGCCAGTCGCGCGCGACGCGCAGGGTGAGCAGCACGGCGTCATAGCCCAGCGTGGCGATGCGATAGGGGGCGGTGCCGAAGCGCGCCTTGTAGCTCTCCGAAAAGCGGTGGAAGCGGGTGTCGGACAGGGCGGCGAATTCGGCGCCGGCCAGGGCGGGGGTATGGGGGATGACCGACTCGCCGCTCCACAGCTCGGTGCCAAGGATGCGCGGCGGGGCGGCGCCGGGGCGCGCCAGCAGGGGGGCGATCTGGGCGGCGCCTCGGGCGGAATCGGCGATCAGGACGGCGTCGGCATTGCCGTGGGCGCGCAGGCGGCGGACGGCGGCGGCCATGCCGGCGGGGGTGTGGGGATAGTTCTCCATGCCCACCATCTGCCCGCCGACATCGCGCACCGCCGCCAGCATCGCCGCCGAGGCGCGGGTGCCAAACGTGCCCACCGGGATCAGCGCGGCAAAGCGGGTGGCGCCTTGCTTGCGGGCGTAATCGACCTCGCGGACGATGGCCTCGGCGGGGATCACGCCCATGACGTAGATGTTGCCGCCGGCGACGGCGGTGTCGTTGGAGAACGAGATCACCGGCACGCTCGACGCGCGCGCGATATCGGCGATGGGGCGGGCGTCATCGCCGAGCAAAGGCCCGAGGATCAGGCGGTTGCCATCGGCGATGGCGCGCTGGGCTGCGGCGGTGGCGCCGCCGGCAGTGTCGTACGTGGTGATGCGGAGATTCTGCGCGTTCATGTCGAGCAGGGCCATTGTCGTGGCATTGGCCAGGGCGGTGCCGACGGCGGCGTCCGGCCCGGTGATCGGCACCAGCAGCGCGACGCGGTGGCGCGCCTCGTCGTGCGGCAGCGCGGCGGTGGGCTCGGGCGCGGGGGGCGGGGTGTGGACCGGCGGCGGGGCGTTCTGCGGGATCACCGCGCAGCCGGCCAGCAACGTCGCCGCCAGCGTGAGCGCCCAGCCGCCCCGGTGCCGGGGCGCAATCGCCAAAGCGCCCCGAGGCCGGGGCGCAATCGCCAAAGCGCCTCGCGTCCGGGCGGTGCGCCCGGTGGTGGCATGGCTCTTCCGATCTGTCATCGCATCCCCGTCCTGAACGTATCCGGCGGGCGGCACCCTTGCCGGCGGGGGCGGGCATGGTCCATGAGGCTGCGCATCATGGACAACACTCCCCCGCCGGGCGACGCCCCGGATCTGGCCCCCGGGCTCTACATCGTCGCGACGCCGATTGGCAATCTCGGCGATATCACCTTGCGCGCGATCGCGACATTGCGCGGCGTGGGGGCGGTGGCTTGCGAGGATACGCGGGTGACCGGGCGGTTGCTGGCGCATCTGGGGATCAAACAGCGGCTGCTGCGGCATGATGACCATGCCGATGACAGGGCGCGGGCCGGTTTGATCTCGCTGATGGCGGAGACTGCGGTGGCGCTGGTTTCTGATGCGGGGACGCCGTTGGTGTCCGATCCGGGCTATCGGCTGGTGCGCGATTGTCGGGCGGCGGGGGTGCCGGTGACGACGATTCCGGGGGCTTGTGCGGCGGTGGCGGCGGTGACGCTGTCGGGCTTGCCGAGCGACCGGTTTCTGTTTGCGGGATTCTTGCCGGCCAAGGCGGCGGCGCGAGATCGGGCTTTGGGGGAGCTGGCCGGGGTGCCGGCGAGTCTGGTGTTGTACGAGACGGGGCCGCGGCTGGTCGACACGTTGCGGGCGATTGCCGAGGTGTTGCCGGGGCGCGAAGTGGCCGTCGCGCGGGAGATCACCAAGCTGTACGAGGAATGCCGGCTGGCCGCGCCCGAGGATTTGGCGGCGCATTATGAGGCGCATCCGCCGCGGGGGGAGATTGCCTTGGTGATTGCGCCGCCTTTGCCGCCGGCTGCGGTGGGGATCGATCAGGCCGAGGTGTTGTTGCGGGCGGAACTGGCGGTGTCGTCGCCCTCGCAGGCGGCGGGGAAGGTGGCGAAGGCGACCGGATTGGACCGCAAGGCGTTGTATGCCCTGGCGATGACGCTGAAGTGAGGCGGACGGCGGACAGCGCGGGCCGCGAGGGTGAGTGGCTGGCTGTGGCGTTCCTGATGCGCGGCGGGTGGGAGATTTTGGGCGAGCGGGTGCGGTGTGCGCGCGGCGAGGTCGATCTGGTGGCGCGGCGGGGGGCTTTGGTGGCGTTTGTCGAGGTGAAGTGGCGGCGCGATCGGGCGGCGATGGACCTGGCGATCGATGCGCGGCGGCTGGCGCGGGTGGCGGCGGCGGCCGAGGTGTTGGCGCCTCGGTTCCTGCGGGCGGGGGATGATATGCGCGTCGATGTGCTTTTGCTTGCGCCGGGGGTGGAGCCGCGCCACATCGAAAACGCATGGATGCCGTTCGCGTAAAGGGCTTGGATGCCGCCCGCGCGGGCGGCTGGCCGGAGATTTTTCCTATGGTTCTCAATGTCGCGGTCCAGATGGACCCGATCGCCTCGATCAATGTCGCGGGCGATTCGACCTTTCACCTGATGCTCTCGGCGCAGGCGCGCGGGTATCGGTTGTGGCACTATGATGTCGGGACTTTGGCGTGGGAATCGGCGGGTGATGCGCCGGGGCGGGTGACCGCCTGGGCGGCGCCGGTGACCGTGCGACGGCCTGAGGGGGGGGAGCCGCATTACACTTTGGGCGATTACGCCGTGGTGGACCTGGCCGCCGAAATCGATGTGGTGTTGATGCGGCAGGACCCGCCGTTTGATCTTGGCTATATCACTGGGGCGCATTTGCTGGAGAAGCTGGAGGGTCGGACCTTGGTGGTCAACGATCCGCGCAGTGTCCGCGATGCGCCCGAGAAGGTGTTCGTGCTCGATTTCGCGCGGTTCATGCCGCCGACGCTGGTGGCGCGGCGGATCGAGGATGTGCGCGCGTTCCAGGCCCGCATGGTGGCCGAGGGGCGCAGCGGCGATCTGGTCATCAAGCCTTTGCACGGCAATGGCGGCAAGGCGGTGTTCCGCGTGCCGTCCGATGGCAGCAATCTGGGCGCCTTGATCGAGGTGTTCGCGCAGATGTGGAAGGAGCCGTACATGGTGCAGCCCTTCCTCCCCGAGGTGGCGCTGGGCGACAAGCGCATCGTGCTGATCGATGGCGAGGTGGCGGGCGCGATCAACCGCAAGCCGGGGGCGGGCGAGTTTCGCTCCAACCTGGCGGTGGGCGGATCGGCGGAGGCGACCGAACTGACCGCGCGCGAGGTGGAGATTTGCGCGGCCTTGGGTCCGGAGTTGCGCGCGCGCGGGTTGGTGTTTGTGGGAATCGACGTGATTGGTGGGGAGTATCTCACTGAAATCAATGTGACTTCACCGACGGGGATTGTGGCGATTGATCGGTTCAACGGCAGCGATTGCGCCGGGCTGATCTGGGATGCGATCTTGCGGCGGCATGCGGCGATGGTGGCCGCCTGAGCGGTTCTGCGCCCACGCGGCTCGATCAACTGACGGCGCTGCGGTTTTTCGCGGCGCTGTCGGTGATGGGGTCGCACTTGTGGCTGCTGGCCGAGGAGCCGAACCCGGTGCGGCCGTTGGCGCAGGCGTTGTTCCAAGAGGGATTTGCCGGGGTCTCGTTCTTCTTCATGCTCTCGGGGTTTATCCTCGTGCATACTTATGGCCCGCGGCTGCGTGATGGGTCGATCTCGCGCGCGCGGTATCTGGCGCTGCGGGTGGCGCGGATTGCGCCGTTGCACTGGGTACTGGCGGTGCCGCTGGGGGTGGCGGCCTTGGTGCGGGGCGCGGCTTGGGGGCCGGTGCTGGCCAACTGGGCGCTGGTGCAGAGTTGGGTGCCGTCGTCGGCTTGGTATTTCAGCTTGGTCGGGCCGTCGTGGAGTTTATCCGACGAGGCGTTTTTCTACACCGCGTTTGCCGGGCTGGTGCTGTTGTCGCGGCGCGCCTTGGGGTGGCTGGGGGTGGCAATGATCGCTGCCGATGTGGCGATGGTGGCGGGGCTGATGCTTGGCGGGCGCGGGGCGGTGGCTGTCGGTGATGCGCAGACGCTGACGTATTGGCTGATCTATATCTTGCCGGTCACGCGGTTGACCGAGTTTGTCATCGGCATGTGGATCCGAGGTTTGTCGGGGCTGTGGGCGCGGTTGTGGCGGCCAACGGTGCTGGAGGTCGGCGTGGTGGTGTTGCTGGCCGGGGCGATGGTGGGGTGTCGGCTGGGCGGGGTGCCCGATGCGGTGCGGTTCCAGTTGGCCTATATGCCGTTCATGGCGCTGGTGCTGCGGGTCTATGCGGCGGGGCAGGGGGCGGTGAGCCGCTGGCTGGCGCGGCGCCGTTGGCTGGTGTTGCTGGGGGACGCGAGCTTTGCGCTCTATCTCATTCATTTGCCGGTGATTCAGTTCGTGTCGCAGCGGTGGGAGAATATGGATGACCAGCCGCCGGTGTTGCTGGTGGCATTGGGGTTGGTCGTGGGGTGCGTGGGGCTCTCGGTGGTGGTGTACCGGTTGGTCGAGGTGCCTTTGCTGCGTATTGTGCGGCGGGAGGTGGAGCGGATTTTCGCTAGGTAGGAATGATATATGCGAGGGACATGTCCCTCGCGCTCCCTCAACGTGTCGACGTAGTGGGGGCCTGCGGCCTTGCAATTAGGGTGCCGCGCCGCAGGCTATCATGGCGGCTGCGCCGCCGGGCGCCGGGTGGAGGCGAGGCGCAACGCGGACAGGAACAGGGAGCGCGAGGGAGCCGCAGGCCGGCGAAGCCACCGGTCCCTCGCATTTCACCTTTTTCTAATCGGCGCGCGGATGCGCCGTGCGATAGACATCCAGCATCACCGCCGCATCGACCTGCGTATAGATCTGCGTCGATCCCAGCGACACATGCCCGAGCAGCTCCTGCAACGACCGCAAATCCGCCCCCGCGCCCAGCAGATGCGTGGCGAAGCTGTGGCGCAGGGCGTGGGGTGTGGCGCTGGGCGGCAGGTTGAGGCCGACGCGGGCGCGGGCGACGGCGCGTTGGACGAGGCCTTGGGATAATGGCCCGCCCCGGGCGCCACGGAAAATCGGATCGCTGCGGGTGATCGGCCAGGGGCATTGCGCGAGGTAGGCCTCGACGCCGGCGCGGACGATCGGGAGGAGGGGGATCATGCGCTGCTTGTTGCCCTTGCCGGTGACGACGAGGGTTTCGCCGAGGGGGAGCGCGGCGCCGGTGATGGCGAGGGCCTCGGCGATGCGCAGGCCGCCGCCGTAGAGGAGCAGGAGCACGGCGCGATCGCGGGCGCCGATCCAGGGGGTGGAGGCTTCGTCGTCGACAGCGGTGGCGAGGCCCACGGCTTCGTCGGGGGTGACGGGGCGGGGGAGGCCTCTTTTCACGCGCGGAGCGCGCAGGCGGGGGGCGATGCTGTCGGGCAGGCCGGCTTGCGCGCGGGCGAAGGCGAGGAAGGCGCGGATGGCGGACAGTTCGCGCGCGGCGGAGATGTTGGCGAGGCCGCCATCTGCGCGGCGCTTGGCGAGGTGGGCGCGCAGTTGGCGGGCATCCAGCGCGGCCAATGCGGCCCAGGTGTCGGCGCCGGTGCCGTCGATCAAGCGGGCGGCGGTGGCGACGTAGGCGCGGACGGTGTGCGGGCTGCGGCGGCGACCTTCGGCCAGATGCGCGTGCCAGGCGGCGAGGCGGTCGGCCCGAATGCTCAACTTGTCGCTGTGGATATCGGTCATGTCAGGCCGTCGGCGACGAGTTCGGCGATCAATGCGTTGAGCACCGGCATGCCGGTTTCGGTGACGATGAGGCGTGTGCCGTAGGTTTCGACCAGGCCTTGGGCGGCATAGCGGGCGACGGCTTTGGGATCGATCAGGTCTGTGGGGAGAAGGGCGAAGCGGGTGGCGAGGGCGGCGGGGTCGATGCCTTCGGCGAGGCGCAGGCCCATGAGGAGGGCTTCGGCGGCTTGTTCGCGGGGGGGGAGGGGGCGGTGTTCGGCGATGCCGTCGCCCTGGGTGGCGATGGCTGAGAGCCAGTTTTCGGGTTTTTTGTGGCGGATCGTTGCGGTGGCGTTGCGGTGGCCGTGGACGCGTTCTGTGAGGGTCGCTGCCGGCCTACGGCCGTGCGCGCGTTCTGTGAGGGTCGTTGCCGGCCTGCGGCCGTGCGCTCCGGGGCCGATGCCGGCGTAGTCGCCATAGCGCCAGTAGGTGAGGTTGTGGCGGCTTTCCTCGCCGGGGCGGGCGTGGTTGGAGACTTCGTAGGCGGGGAGGCCGGCGGCGGCGGTCAGTTCGCGGGTGAGGGTGAACAGGTCGGCGGCGGGGTCGTCGGGCAGGGGGGTGAAGCGGTGTTCGCGCACGTCGGTGGCGAAACGGGTGCCCGGCTCGATGGTCAGTTGGTAGAGCGAGATATGGCCGGTGCCGAGGGCGAGGGCGCGGGTGAGTTCGGCCTGCCATTGCTCCGGGGTTTGCGAGGGGCGGGCGTAGATCAGGTCGATGCTGACCCGCGCGAAGTGCGATTGGGCGACGGCGAGGGCGGCGAGCGCTTCGTCGGCGCCGTGGAGGCGACCGAGGAATTTCAATGTGTTGTCATCGATAGCTTGGACGCCGAGTGAGATGCGGTTGACGCCGGTCGTCGCGAGGGCGGCGAAGTTGGCGGCCTCGACACTGGAGGGGTTGGCTTCGAGGGTGATCTCGATGTTGGGCGCGAAACCCCAGAGGCGCTCGGCCTCGGCGAGGAGCGCGGCCACCAGCGCCGGGGGCATCAGGCTGGGGGTGCCGCCGCCGAAGAAGATGCTCTTCAGCGGGTTGCGGCCGGCCGTGTGTTCGGCCTCTCGGCGCATGTCGGTGATCAGCGATTGCTGCCAGAGCGCGGTATCGATCTGGGTGCGGACGTGGCTGTTGAAGTCGCAATAGGGGCATTTGCGCGCGCAGAACGGCCAGTGGATGTAGAGGGATTCGGCCATTGGGGCCTCTTACAGGGAGGAAGGGATGAATGCGAGGGACTGGTGGCTTCGCCGGCCTGCGGCTCCCTCGCGCTCCCTCAACGTTGTCAGCGTTAGGGTGGGCCGTCAGCGTTGCGCAAGGGTGCCGCGCCGCAGGCTTTTAAAGTGGCTTCGCCACTTGGCGCTTGGCTGACGGGATCCGCAACGTGGACAAGGAATGGGGAGCACGAGGGGTTTGCCCCTCGTATTTCACCTTTTCCTCAAGCGCCGAACTGATCCGCCACCAACTTCGCGAACGCGTCCGCGCGGTGGCTGATGGTGTGTTTGTCGGTGGGGTCGATTTCGGCGAAAGTGCTGTCGTGGCCCACGGGGATGAACATCGGGTCATAGCCGAAGCCCAAAGTGCCGCGCGGCGGCCAGGTCAGGTGGCCGTGGCAGAAGCCTTCGTAGATGGCGTGCTGGCCATCGGGCCAGGCCAGCGCCAGCGTGCAGGTGAAGTAGGCGCTGCGATCGACGTCGGAGCCTTGCTCGGTGAGCAGGCCTTCGACTTTGCCCATCGCCATGTACCAGTCGCGGCCTTTCGGGCCCTCGAAGGGTTGGCGCTCGGCCCAGTCGGCGGTGTAGAGGCCGGGGCGGCCTTGCAGGGCGGCGACGCAGAGGCCGCTGTCGTCGGCCAGCGCCGGCAGTCCCGCGCCAGAGGCCGAGGCGCGGGCCTTGATCAGCGCGTTTTCGGCGAAGGTGCTGCCGTCTTCCTTGGGCTCGGGCAGGCCGAGGTCCCCCGCCGCCACGCAATCCAGCCCGAACGGGGCGAGCAGCGCGGAAATCTCGCGCAGTTTGCCGGCGTTGTGGGTGGCGATGACCAGGCGGTCACCGGCGCGCAGGCGGGGGGCGGCGGTCACTTGGCGACGGCCTTGGCTTGCGCGGCGAAGATCTGGTCGCAGCCGAGGCGGGCGAGGCGGAGGAGGCGGAGCAGCGCTTCCTCGTCGTAGGTGGCGCCCTCGGCAGTGGCCTGGACTTCGGCGATGTGGCCGCCCTCGATCAGCACGAAGTTGGCGTCGGCGTCGGCCGAGGAATCCTCAATGTAGTCGAGATCGAGCACCGGGGTGCCCTTGGCGATGCCGCAGGAGACGGCGGCGACCTTGCGGGTCAGCGGATCTTCCTTGATCGCGCCGCTGGCCATCAGGCCGTCGATGGCGAGGCGCAGGGCGACCCACGCGCCCGAAATCGAGGCGGTGCGGGTGCCGCCGTCGGCCTGGATCACGTCGCAATCGAGAGTGATCTGGCGTTCGCCGAGCTTTTTCATATCCGTGACGGCGCGCAAGCTGCGGCCGATCAGGCGCTGGATTTCCTGGGTGCGGCCCGATTGCTTGCCCTTGGCGGCTTCACGTGACCCGCGCGTGTGGGTGGCGCGGGGCAGCATCGAGTACTCCGCCGTGACCCAGCCCTCGCCCTTGCCGCGCAGGAATGGGGGGACGCGTTCCTCGACGCTGGCGGTGACCAGCACCTTGGTGTCGCCGAACGAGACGAGGACCGAGCCCTCGGCGTGCTTGGTGAAGCCGGTGATGATCTCGATGGCGCGCATTTCGTCAGGCGCGCGGCCGGAAGGTCGCATGGGTCGGTCCCTTGGGTTCGTTTCAGTTGGGCGGGCTTTGGCCTTTGGGGGGCTGTGCCGCAAGGGCGAATTGATCTTAAGGCGCGGGTGACTACATTGGGGGGATGCACGCACCCTCACCTGCCTTTGCCGAACTGGACCAGCGGGCGCGGGAGATTTTTCGCGCGGTGGTGGAGGGCTATATCGGCACGGGCGCGCCGATGGGGTCGAAGACGCTGGCCGGGGTGTTGGCCAATGCCGGGATGGGGCTGTCGCCGGCCTCGATCCGGGGGGTTATGGCGGAGTTGGAGGGGCTGGGCTTGCTGGCCCATCCGCATACCAGCGCCGGGCGGGTGCCGACCGAGGTGGGGTTGCGGCTGTTCGTCGATGGCATGATGCAGATGAACGAGCCGACCGTCGAGGAACGCGCAGCGATCGAGCGGGGTGTGGAGGCGGGCGGGACGGTCGAGACCGCGTTGGCGGCGGTGGGATCGGTGCTGTCGGGGTTGTCGGCCTGCGCGGGGCTGGTGATGGTGCCGCGGCGGGAGCCTCGGTTGGCGCAGTTCGGGTTGGTGCCGTTGGGGCCGGGGCGGGCCTTGGCGGTGTTGGTGGGCGTTGATGGCACGGTTGAGAACCGGGTGGTCGAATTGCCCGTCGATGTCGCGCCGGGGGCTTTGGCCGAGGCGGCGAATTTTATTACGCATCATCTCGGCGGGCGGACGCTGGGCGAGGCGGTGCTGGCGATGACGGCCGAGATTGCCGGTGGGCGCGCGGCTTTGGACAGCGCGGCGGCGGGGCTGGTGCAGCGCGGGCTGGCGGTCTTGACCGAGGATGCCGGGCGGCGACCGGTGTTGATCGTGCGCGGCGCGGCGAATTTGCTGGATGACGGGGCGCTGGGGGATATCGAGCGGGTGCGCAGCCTGATCGAGGATCTGGAGAGCAAGCAGTCGGTCGCGGAATTGCTGGAGCGGGCGGTGACGGCGCAATCGACGCGGATTTTCATTGGTAGCGAGAACCGGTTGTTCGCGCTTTCCGGCTCGTCGGTGATCGCCTCGCCGTGGCGCGATGGCGAAGGACGGGTGGTTGGCGTCGTTGGGGTGATCGGGCCGACGCGGTTGAATTATGCGCGGCTCGTCCCCATGGTGGATTTCACGGCGCGCTCGTTGGGGCGGCTGATAGGTTAGAGACTGGAACAGGATACCCATGACCGAGGATACAACGGCACCACAGGACACCACTTCCGAGGATGCCGCCGGGATCGCCCCGGAGCAGGCCGCAGCGGGGGACGATCGCGTGAAGACGCTCGAAGAGAACCTCGCCAACGCGCAGCAGGAAGTGCTCTATGCCCGCGCCGAGACGCAGAATGTGCGTCGCCGGCTGGAAAAGGAAATCACCGACGCGCGCGCCTATGCCGCGACCGGGTTCGCGCGCGACATCCTGAGCGTGGCGGACAATCTGGCGCGGGCGCTGGAGGCCATCCCCGCCGCGCTGCGCGATGACGAGCGGCTGAAGAGCCTGATCGCCGGGATCGAGGCCACCGGGCGCGAGATCGAGAAGGTTTTCGGCAACCACGGCATCCAGAAGGTCGCCGCGCAGGGCTTGCCGCTGGACCCCAACCAGCATCAGGCGATGCTGGAAGTGCCGCATAACGAGGTCGAGCCCGGTACCGTCGTGCAGGTGTTGCAGCATGGCTATACCATCAAGGACCGCCTGCTGCGCCCGGCGATGGTGGCGGTGGCCAAGAAGCCCGAGTGATCCGCGCGCGGCGGGCGGGGCTCGCCGCGCCGGAACAAGGCCGGGGACGGACCGTTGTATCCGCAAGGATCAACGAGTTTGTTCGGAGGCTGAACATGATGACGAAGACCGTGGCCGCAGTGTTGCTGGCCAGTGCCTGTGTGTCGGGTTGTGCCCAGAACTATGGCGGCGAGGGTGCTGTGGCCGGTGGTGCCGTTGGCGCTCTGGTCGGAGCGGCGGCGGGCGCGCCTTTGGCCGGCGCGGCGATCGGCGCGGCCGCCGGCGGCGCCATCGGTTCGACGTACAAGAAGGACGACGGTTATTGCTATCGCCGCGATCGCGATGGCAACGATCACCGGGTGCCGTGCGACTGACGCGTCCGGTACGGTATTGAAAGAGGCCGCGCTTCCGGTTGGGGGCGCGGCCTTTTTTGTTGGGACGATGGTTACATCTTCATGCCGGACATGGCGCTGTCTGCCGCGCCGGCGGCATCGTCGAGGCCCTGGCTCTCGACCGTCAGCTTGCCGAGGACGCGGCGGCCGTCGGCGAGGGTCAGTGTGGCGGCGACCTTTTGGTTGACGATCAGCGACGGCGAGACGCCATCGACCATCACGTGCTTGCCGCCGGGCTCGAAATTCAGCAGGCCGCCGGCGGGAATGGTGGCCGTGGGCAGCGATTGCATGGTGCCGCCCACGGTTTCGTGCATGGTGGCGTTGGTGGTGCCCTCGATCACGACATTGGTGACGATGGCGGGGCTATCACCTTGATTGGCGAGCGTGAAATAGGCCACCGCCGGGTGATCGGCCACCGCCGGCAGTACCAGCCGACCACGCGTCAGGACCGGCAGCGCATGGGCCGTGGGCGAGTTGTCGACGCTGGACGAGGCAAGTGCGGCCTCGACATTGCTGCCCGAATTGTCGCAACCGGCGAGCAACAGCAGCGCCGGGGCCAGCGCGGCAATGGCAAAGGGCAGGGCTATGGGACGCATCGGGGGCGACTCCTGTTCCGGGTCATTGGAAAAATCCGTTTCTCCGTAATCGTCCGGGGCTCTTGTGCCAAGCCAAGGCGCACCTATATCGCCCCCAGACAAGAGCCGTGTATCCCGCCCTGCCTTGTGCAAGGGGGGCGCAAACCACGGTGTCACACTGGCAACAAAGGAAGCGGATTCAATGGCCAAAGTTATCGGCATCGATCTCGGCACCACCAATAGCTGCGTGGCAGTGATGGATGGCGGCAAGCCCAAGGTGATCGAGAATTCGGAAGGCGCGCGTACCACGCCGTCGATCGTGGCGTTCACCAAGGATGGCGAGCGACTGATCGGTCAGCCGGCCAAGCGCCAGGCGGTGACCAACCCGGACAACACGATTTTCGCGGTGAAGCGCCTGATCGGCCGCCGCTTTGACGATCCCATGACCCAGAAGGACATGAGCCTCGTCCCCTATCACATCGCCAAGGGCAAGAACGGGGATGCCTGGGTGACCGCAGGCGGCACCGATTACTCGCCGTCGCAGGTTTCGGCGTTCACGTTGCAGAAGATGAAGGAAACCGCCGAGGCCTATCTGGGCGAGACGGTGACGCAGGCGGTGATCACCGTGCCGGCGTACTTCAATGATGCCCAGCGTCAGGCGACCAAGGATGCCGGGCAGATCGCCGGTCTCGAAGTGCTGCGCATCATCAACGAGCCGACTGCCGCCGCGCTGGCCTATGGGCTGGAGAAGAACGACGGCAAGACCATCGCGGTTTATGACCTTGGTGGCGGTACGTTCGATATTTCCATTCTGGAAATCGGCGATGGCGTGTTCGAGGTGAAGTCGACCAATGGCGACACCTTCCTCGGCGGTGAGGATTTCGATTCGAAGCTGGTCGAGTATCTGGCCGACAAGTTCAAGGCGAAGGAAGGGCTTGATCTCAAGACCGACCGTCTCGCTCTGCAGCGTCTGAAGGAAGCCTCGGAAAAGGCGAAGATCGAGCTGTCGTCGGCGCAGTCGACCGAGATCAACCTGCCCTTCATCACCGCCCGCATGGAAGGCGGCGCGACCACGCCGTTGCACTTGGTGGAAACGATCACGCGTTCGGATCTGGAGCGGCTGGTCGCCGACCTGATCCAGCGGACGATGGATCCGTGCAAGAAGGCGCTGGCCGATGCCGGCGTGACGGCTGCGCAGATCGACGAAGTGGTGCTGGTGGGCGGCATGACCCGCATGCCCAAGGTGCGCGACGCCGTGAAGCAGTTCTTCGGCAAGGAGCCGCACACCGGCGTGAACCCTGACGAAGTCGTGGCGATGGGTGCGGCGATTCAGGCCGGCGTGTTGCAGGGCGACGTCAAGGACGTGCTGCTGCTCGACGTGACGCCTTTGTCGCTGGGCATCGAGACGCTGGGCGGCGTGTTCACCCGGATGATCGATCGCAACACCACGATCCCGACCAAGAAGTCGCAGACTTTCTCGACCGCCGAGGACAACCAGCAGGCGGTGACCATCCGCGTGTTCCAGGGCGAGCGCGAAATGGCGGCGGACAACAAGATCCTTGGCCAGTTCGACCTGATCGGCATCCCGGCGGCCCGTCGCGGCGTGCCGCAGATCGAGGTGACGTTCGATATCGATGCCAACGGTCTCGTCAGCGTCAGCGCCAAGGACAAGGGCACCGGCAAGGAGCAGCAGATCCGCATTCAGGCCAGCGGTGGTCTTTCGGATGCCGACATCGAGCAGGCGGTGCGCGATGCCGAGAAGTTCGCCGAGGAGGACAAGAAGCGTCGTGAAGTGGCCGAGGCCAAGAACAACGCTGACAGCCTCGTCCACGCGACCGAGCAGCAGATCCGCGAGCATGGCGACAAGATCGACGCCAGCCTGAAGGCCGAGATCGAGGCGGCGATTGCCGCCGCGAAGTCGGCCATCGAGAGCGGTGATGCCGAGGCGATGACCGCCAAGACGCAGGCGCTGACCGAAAGCGCGATGAAGCTGGGTCAGGCGATCTACGAGAAGGAGCAGGCTGCGGCTTCGGCACCCGGCGGCGCGGGTGCGCAGGCCGGCGGCGAGGATGTGGTCGATGCCGAGTTCTCGGAAGTCGACGATCACAAGGGCTGATGCCCGATCGGGGTGGTTCGCCGCCTGAATGAACCGCCCCCGGACGGCCACCTTGCTTGGCAGGGATGGCTTTCCGGGGGCGGATCGTGTCGGGCGCGTTGCGGTGGCACGCGCGTTGCGGCATGGCGGACGGTGCCGCTTTGCGGCATGGCGAATGATGCGGCGGAAATGCCCCCTGCTGGCGGGGCTTGATGGGGATACGTGCTGGTGAGCACCGAAATCGACTACTACGAACTGCTGGAAGTCACGCGCGAGGCGGACGATACGGTGATCAAGTCATCGTATCGCAAGCTGGCGATGAAGTGGCACCCCGACCGCAACCCCGGCGATGCCGAGGCCGAGGCGAAGTTCAAGGCGATCTCGCAGGCCTATGACTGCCTGAAGGACCCGCAGAAGCGTGCCGCCTATGACCGGTTCGGCCATGCCGCGTTCCAGAACGGCGGGCCGGGCGGTGGTCAGGGCTTTGGCGGCGGGGCCGAGGGCTTTGGCGATATCGGCGATATCTTCGAGAGCATCTTCGGCAGTTCGTTTGGCGGCCAGCAGGGGCGCGGACAGGCGCGGCGCGGGGCCGACTTGCGCTATGACATGGAGATCGGGCTGGAAGAGGCCTTCCATGGCAAGAAGACCGAGATCGAGATCGATGTCTCGGTGGCGTGCGAGCCCTGCAAGGGTTCGGGCGCGGAGCCGGGGACGGGGAAGCGGCGGTGCAACCTCTGCGGTGGGCACGGCAAGGTGCGGGCGCAGCAGGGATTCTTCATGGTCGAGCGGACCTGCCCGACGTGCCATGGCCGGGGCGAGGTGATCGAAAAGCCGTGTCGCCAGTGCCACGGCGAGGGCCGGCGCGACCAGCGGCAGAAGCTGGAAATCGATATTCCGCCGGGGGTGGATACCGGGACGCGCATCCGCGTGGCGGGCAAGGGCGAGGCGGGGCCGTTTGGCTCGCCGGCCGGGGATTTGTACATTTTCATCCACATCAAGCGGCACAAGGTGTTCGAGCGCGATGGGACGACGTTGCTGACGCGGGCGCCGATCACGTTTACCAAGGCGGCCTTGGGTGGGGAGATCGAGATCCCGGGGCTGGATGGCCAGCGGCATGTGATCGAGATCCCGGCCGGCATCCAGTCGGGCAAGCAGTTGCGCAAGCGTGGCGCCGGGATGCCGGTGCTGCAGGGGCGCGGTGTGGGCGATCTGGTGGTGGAGATCGCCGTCGAGACGCCGACCAAGCTCTCGGCGCGGCAGAAGGAATTGCTGCGCGAGTTTGCCGGGACCGAGACCGGGGATGAGTGCCCGGAGGCCAAGGGGTTCTTCGACAAGTTGAAGGATGTTTTGAAGGGGTGAAGGGTGAAATGCGAGGGGCGCCAAAATGCCGATTTCTCGAGAGAAATCGGTAAGCCCCTCCCGCTCCCATTCTTTGTCGGCGTGGTGTGGGGGTTGAGCCTCGCGTAACGTCGCCGCGACGCAGGCCGTCTACATCGTGTGGTCGCACTGCCGACGATTTAACCCGCACAGCTTGTAAGGCGGCTTCGCCGCATGGCGCATGGCTGCGATGACGCGCAAGGCGGACAGGAATGGGGTCCAGGGGCCCCCGCCCCTGGCCTTCCCCTTTTCATTCAACCCATTCGCACCAACACCTCCGCCCGAATCGAGCCGATCAGCGACGGATCGGCGGTCAGGCGCTTTTCTTCCTCGGCGAGGATCGCGAGGAATGCCGCGCGGCGAAACCCCTTGATTTGTGCCGCCGTCAGCCGTGCCTCGCCGGCCGAGGAGGCGACGATGTCGATCAGTCGCTCGGCGCCGTGGAGCCGGCCCCAGAGGTAATCGTTCTCGCGGTAGGCGCGGCTGAAGAACGCGCCGAAGCAGTAGAATTCCACACCGCGCAGGGTGGCGGGGGCGCCGCCTTCGCGGATGGCGCAGGCGTCCTCGGGGCTGATGCGATCGACTTTGACCGGCTCGAACTCGTCGGCCTCGGCGCCGCGCAGGAGGGGCAGCGTGGCGACATCGTAGAACGCGAAGCCGAGGTAGGCGAGCAGGACGAGGCGGCGCAATGGGCGCGGCATCGCGGCCATGCCCTCGGCGAGGATGGCCTCTGCATCGCCATCGACATCGACGAGGTGGCGGTTGCTGGCGGCGGCTTCGAGCCATGGCGCGGCGTCATCGGCGAGGGGCGGCAGCGGGGGCGCCTCGATCGGGCCATCGCGGTCGAAGAACAGCGCGAGGGCGCGGTAGACGACATCGCGCGCCGATTGGCGATCGGCGTCGGAGACATCCTCGAGCGCGACCCATTCGCTCGACAGGCGGCGGGCGATGAGGCGCAGGCGGCGGATGCGGAAGGCGAGGTCGTGGGCGCGCAGGAAGGCGACCGCCTCGGCGGTGATGCGGCCGCGCGCGTCGGCGGTTTCGGCCAGCGGCCCGGTGCGCAGGTGGGCGGAGAGGGCGGCGCGGGCGCCCTCACGCGAGAGGCCGGGGGTGCTGCGCGCGGCGAGCTTGGCGAGGGCATCGACGACACCGGACATCTTGAGCCGGGCGTAGCTTTGGTAGGCGTAGCCCGCGTGGGTGGCGGCGGCGGTCTGGGCCTTGGTGCGCCATTGCGACAGGCGTTTGGCGGTGGGGTGATCGAGGAACAGGGTCATGCCGAACAGGCGTTCGACCTCGGCCTCGACCTGAGGGCGCAGGCCTTCGACGACGACGCGCAGGCGGGCGCGTTCGCGCGACTGGCGCTCGATGACGTCGAGGTTATCGCGGATGGGTTGTTCGCGCGGGATCGAGGACAGCGAGCCGAAGATCACCGAGAACCAGCCCGGCGGGCGCGGATCGGGGATGGGCTCATGGCCGGTGTGGCTGCGCGCGCAGGGGTCGATGTAGATGAAGCGGCGCTCGACCTCGCGCACGGCGGGGCGGGCGGGGATGGCGGCCAGCGCCTCGGCGAAGGGGGCGTTGACCAGCACCGAGCCGTCGATCAACGCGGTGGCGGCGAGGCGTTGTTCGTCCAGCTTGCCTTTGCTGGCGAGGTGCGGGAACAGGCCAGCGAGGAATTTGGTGCGGCCGGGCCATGGTTCCTTGCGCTCGGCGGCGAGGCGGTCGATCTCGGCGATTTGCAGCGCGGGGAAGGCGCCCGGGAAGCTGGCCGTGGCGCGGGCGGCGAGCACCAGTTCGGCGATGGCCGCGAGTTGGCCGCCGGCTTTCGGCGGGGTGCGGGCGCGGAAGCCGATGGAGAGGCGGTGCTCGCCTTCGTGGACTTCGGCCGGGGAGTTGAGGCGCAGGCGCTCCGGGTGGCCACGGAAATCGGTGGCGGTGACGAACAGGTCCAGCGGGTGACCGGGGGGGAGCAACGGCGTGCCGGCGGGGCTGGCGGCCATGGCATCCAGCGCCTCGGCAATCACGCGTGAGAAGCCGATGCCGCTGAACGGCGCCTCGAACCAGCGCGCGCGGACCAGGCGCGAGAGCTTGGCCCGGACTTCGGCGCGGGTTTCGGGGGCGACGGTGGTGGCGACGGCGTTGCCGGGTTGGTTGAGCAGCGCGCGGACCAGGGGCACCGCCCAGACTTTGGCGATGCCGGTGATCAGGTGCGCGTCGGGGTCCATCAGCGCGTCGATATCGGCGCGTTCCAGCCAGAGTTCGGTCAGCGGTTCGAGGCTTTGGCCCGAATGGATGGCCTGGGCGAGGAACACGCCGTTGATGCCGCCGGCGCTGGCCCCGGCGATGATATCGGGCATGACGTGGAGCGAGGGGCCTCCCGACGCGGCGATGGTGCGGAGGAGGTCGAGCCAAACGGCCTCGACGCCCGAGGGGGTTTCGCCGGTGCCGTGAAACGCACGGCTGGCGCGGGCGAGGTGCCAGATCTCCTTGGTCACCCCGTGCATGTAGACCGCAAGGCTGATCCCGCCATAGCAGACGAGGGCGATGCGGAGATCCTTTTGGCGCATGTTGATCCATCTCCGGGGGTGGTGATGGCAGATCGCGGCGGGGTCGCCAAGGGGCGTTGCGTTCGCGTTGTGTTCCGGTTATGCCGGGGCATGGTCAAAGCCAAACGTCGATATGTCTGCGCCGCTTGCGGCTCTGTGTCCCAGCGCTGGCAGGGGCAGTGCCCCGATTGCAGCGAATGGAACACCATGTCCGAGGAGGCGCCGACGACGGTGTTTTCCTCCAAGCATGATCTCTCCGCCGGGGGACGGCCGATCGTGTTCGAGAGTTTGGATGCGCAGTCCGAGCCGTTGCTGCGGATGTCCACCGGGATCGGCGAGTTCGATCGGGCGCTGGGCGGCGGGCTGGTGCCGGGGAGCGCGATCCTGATGGGGGGCGATCCGGGGATCGGCAAGTCGACGTTGCTGTTGCAGGCGGCGGCGCGGGTGGCCCAAGGAGACTCTGAACGCCCTGGGCATACCGCCGTGTATATCTCGGGCGAGGAGGCTGCGGCGCAGGTGCGCTTGCGGGCCGATCGGCTGGAACTGGCGGCGGCGCCGATCCGGTTGGCGGCGGCGACATCGGTGCGGGATATTTTGACCTCGCTGGCGCGGGGCGAGCCGCCGGCTTTGCTGGTGATCGATTCGATCCAGTGCATGCATTCGGACACTATCGAGGGGGCGCCGGGGACGGTCTCGCAGGTGCGGGCGAGTGCGTTTGAACTGATCCGCTATGCCAAGGAGAATGGCGTGGCGCTGGTGCTGGTCGGGCATGTGACCAAGGATGGCACGATCGCCGGGCCGCGCGTGCTGGAGCACATGGTTGATGTGGTGATGAGCTTCGAGGGCGAGCGGAGCCATCAGTATCGCATTTTGCGGGGGTTGAAGAACCGGTTCGGGCCGGTGGACGAGATCGGCGTGTTTGCCATGGAAGGCGTGGGATTGGCCGAGGTGGGCAATCCGTCGAGCCTGTTTTTGTCGGGGCGCGAGGAGGGGATGGCGGGTTCGGCCGTGTTCCCGGCGATGGAGGGGACGCGGCCGGTGCTGGTCGAGATTCAGGCGCTGATCGTGCGGTTGCAATCGGGGGCGACGCCCAGGCGCGCGGTTGTGGGCTGGGATTCGGGGCGGCTGGCGATGCTGCTGGCGGTGCTGGAGGCGCGGTGCGGGCTGAATTTTTCCGCGTGCGAGGTCTATTTGAACGTGGCCGGGGGGTATCGCTTGTCCGATCCGGCGGCGGATCTGGCGGTGGCGGCGGCTTTGGTGTCGGCGCTGGCGGATCGGGCGTTGCCGCCGGCGGCTTGTCTGTTTGGCGAGGTGTCGTTGGCGGGCGAGGTGCGGCAGGTCGCCCATGCGGGGTTGCGTTTGCGCGAGGCGGCGAAGCTGGGGTTCACGCTGGCGCTGGGACCGGCGGATGCCAAGGTGGGCAGCGAGGCGGGGATTCAGCTCGCGCATGTGCGGCGGCTGCCAAATCTCGTTGACCGCATCATGGGCGGCGCATAACCCGCGAGGGCTATGACCGGATTTGATGTTACCGCGCTGCTCGTCGTCGGCATTGCCGCAGCCTTGGGGTTCCTGCGCGGGTTCGTGCATGAAATCATGGCGCTGGTGGCATGGGTGGCGGCGCTGATCGCGATCAACCTGTTCCATTCCAGCGTGACCGCGTGGCTGGTGCCGCATGTCCATACCGAGAGCGGGGCGGCGGTGCTGGCTTTTGCGCTCTGTGCGTTGGTGCCCTATTTTGGGGTGAAACTGGCGGCGGGGTTCATGAAGACGGCCACGCGCGCGGCGATGCTGGGGCCGATCGACCGGGTGCTGGGCTTTGGCTTTGGCGCGGTGAAGGGCTCGGTGATCGTGGTGCTGGCGTTTTCGGTGCTGGTGCTGGGGTATGACACCGTTTGGGGTGTGGGCGGGCGGCCGGCCTGGCTCACGCACTCGCGGACTTATCCGTTTGTGAATGCCAGCAGCGAGGCACTGGTGCGGATGATCGGCCGGCGTCATCGTGCGGCGGTGGATGCCGCCGATGGCAGCGACCCGAGCGATGCGGCGAGCGACGATGCCTCTGCCGATACGCCCGCGCCCGATCCCTCGCCGACGCCGGTGCACCACACGCATCGCCACCACCCGAGCGGGCAGTGATGAGCGCGGCGACGCTTTACACGCCTGAGGTGTTGGGACTGGCGACCGGGCTGGCGGCATTGCCGCTGGACGAGGGGTTGCCCTTGCGCGGATCGGCGCGCAGCGCGCGTTGCGGGAGCACGCTGACCGTCGGGCTGGCGGTCGATGCGGCCGGGCGGATTGTGCGCGTCGGCGTTTCGGCCAGCGCCTGCGCGATTGGGCAGGCGGCGGCGGCCTTGTTTGCTGGTGGGGCCTTGGGGCGCGATCTGGCGCAGATTGGCGCGGCGCGGGGCGAGATCGAGGCCTGGTTGTCCGGGGGTGCTTTGCCCGCATGGCCGGGGCTGGGGGCGATTGCGGCGGCGGCGGGCTATCCCGGGCGGCATGGGGCCATCCTGCTGGCCTGGCGCGCGGCGGAGGCGGCGCTGGCATGAGCGGGGTGCCCGCAGGCGCGTTGCGTCTGGCGATCGATCGGGAGGCTTTGGCGGCGAACTGGCGGGCGCTGGATGCCTTGTCCGGCGGGGTGCCGGGGGCGCCGCGTGCGGCGGCGGCGGTGAAGGCCGACGGCTATGGGCTGGGCGCGGCGGTGGTGGCGCCGGTGTTGTTGGCGGCGGGCTGCGCGCGGTTGTTCGTGGCGCATTGTGGCGAGGCGGCGGGGTTGCTGGACCATGTGCCGGCGGGCGCGGTGGCGGTGCTGCACGGGCCGCGCGATCCGGCCGAGGCGGCTTGGCTGCAGGCGGTGGGCGTGCGGCCGGTGATCAACTCGGCGTTGCAGGCGCGGCACTGGCTGGAGGCGGGCGGCGGGGTCTGCGACCTGATGGTCGATACCGGGATGAACCGGCTGGGGCTGCCGCTCGGCGCGTTGGGCGTGGCGGCGGGGTTGGAGGTTGACGTGTTGCACACGCACCTCGCCTGCGCCGACGAGGACAGCCCGCTGAACGAGGTGCAGCGGTTGCGCTGGGAGGATGCGCGGCGGGCGGTGACGCATCGGCGGGCGGCGATTGCCAACTCGGCGGGGATTGCGCTTGGGGCGCCCTATCGCGGGGATATGACGCGGCCGGGGCTGGCGCTCTATGGCGGGGTGCCGGCGGCGGGGCTGGCGGGCGTGGTGCGGCAGGTGGTGCGGCCTCAGGCGGCGATCCTGCAGGTGCGCACCATCGCGGCGGGCGAGACGGTCGGTTACAACGCCACGTTTGTTGCGCCGCGGCAGATGCGCGTGGGCACGGTGGCGCTGGGCTATGCCGATGGCTATCTGCGCTGCTGGTCCGGGCGGGGCGCGATGCGCGCGGGTGAGGCACGCTTGCCGGTGCTGGGGCGGGTGTCGATGGACATGACGGTGATCGACCTCTCAGGCGCGGAAAAGCTGGGCGAGGGCGATTGGGTCGAGGTGGACTATGACCTGCCGGCGGCGGCCGGGGAGTCGGGATTGTCGCAGTATGAGCTGCTGACGCTGCTGGGGCGGCGATTTGCCCGCTGATCGCCGCCAAATCGGCGGTTTTGATCGATAATTCGCGGAAATCCGCCAAACTTGTGGTATGAGCCAAGGCCCGGACGAGGGCTTTAGGTGAAAATCCGGGGTGCCTTGGGAAAATATCGGGGCATTTCGGGGTTTTGCCGTGCAGCATTATGTTGCACCGCACGGCGAACGGGTGTTAGCAAGGGGTATTCTCTCGGGAGAGATTACATATGAGCGATAACGCGGACACCGGCGAGAACGCCGTCATCATCAAGAAATACGCCAACCGCCGGCTCTACAATACCAAGTCGTCCAGCTATATCACGCTCGACCATCTGTCGAAGATGACGCGCGAGGGTATCGATTTTCGCGTGGTGGACGCCAAGACCGGCTCCGACATCACCCACCAGATCCTCACCCAGATCATCATGGAGGAGGAAGCCAGCGGCGAGCAGATGCTGCCGGTGAACTTCCTGCGGCAACTGATCGGGATGTACGGCAATTCGATGCAGTCGATGTTGCCGCACTATCTGGAGGCGTCGATGGACAGCTTCCGCACCAACCAGCTGAAGCTGCGCAAGGCGTTCGAGGAGAGCATGGGCACCAACCCGCTCGCTCGCCTGGCGCAGCAGAACATCGCCATGTTCCAGGCGGCGGCGGCGGCATTCATGCCCGGCGTTGAGCAGGGCGGCGTGGAGCCTGTGGCCGAGGAAAAGCCGGCGGCGGATGGGGATGACCTGGCCAAGCTGCGCGCGCAGATGGAAGAGATGCAGAAGAAGCTGGATCAACTGGCGAAGTAGGTGCGCGCGATGGCGCGTGTTCCGCGCCCGGCGGCGCGCATCATCCTGCTCGATTCGGTGGGGCGGGTGCTGCTGTTTCGCTTCGATCCCGATGATCGGCCGCCGTTCTGGTGCACGCCCGGCGGCGCGCTCGATCCGGGTGAGAGTTACGCGGCGGCGGCACGGCGCGAACTGCGCGAGGAAACCGGGATCGAGGCAGATCCGGGGCCGGAGATCGCGCGCCGACTGGCCGAATTCGTCACCATTGAGGGCGTGCCGGTCATCGCGGACGAGCGCTATTTCCTTGTGCGACTGCCCGCGGATGTCGATCCGGCGGCGATCGATACCGCCGGCCACACCGAGCTGGAACGCCGGGTCATGCGCAGTTGGCGCTGGTTCGATCGCGCGGGGTTGGATGCGCTCGACGAGCCATGGTTCCCCGATGACTTGCCCGACCTGATCGGTTGACAGGGATGAGCGCGGGTTTGAACCTGTCGCCAACTCCCGCTAACAGCGCCCCATGACTCAGCCCAACCCCAAGATCCGCCACGCCCTCTCCACCACCCGCGCCGGCAACTTTGCCGAGTGGTATCAGGAGGTCATCTCCGAAGCGCAAATGGCCGAGGAATCGGGCGTGCGCGGCTGCATGGTGATCCGGCCGTGGGGCTATGGCATCTGGGAGCGGATCCAGACGCTGATGGATCGGCGGATCAAGGAAGCGGGGGTCGAGAACGCCTATTTCCCGCTGTTCATCCCGCTGTCGTTCTTTGCCAAGGAGGCCGATCACGTCGATGGCTTTGCCAAGGAAATGGCGGTTGTCACGCATCACCGGCTGATTGCCGATGGCAAGGGCGGGCTGATCCCCGATCCCGAGGCCAAGCTGGAGGAGCCGCTGATCGTGCGGCCGACCAGCGAGACGGTGATCGGCGCGGCGATGTCGCGTTGGGTGCAGTCGTGGCGCGACCTGCCGCTGATGGTCAACCAGTGGGCCAACGTGGTGCGCTGGGAAATGCGCACGCGGATGTTTTTGCGGACCAGCGAGTTTCTTTGGCAGGAGGGGCATACCGCCCATGCCGATCGCGACGATGCCGTGGCGGAGACGTTGCGCGCGCTGGAAATGTATCGCGAGTTTGCCGAGACGGTGCTGGCCATGCCGGTGATCGCGGGGGAAAAGCCCGAGAACGAGCGGTTCCCGGGGGCGGTGGCGACGTACTCCATCGAGGCGATGATGCAGGATGGCAAGGCGCTGCAGGCCGGCACCTCGCACTACCTCGGCACCGGGTTCGCCGAGGCGGCGGGCATCCGTTACCAGAACCGCGAGGGGCAGCAGGAGCTGGCGCATACCACCAGTTGGGGCGTTTCCACGCGGATGATTGGTGGTGTGATTATGACACACGGCGATGACGATGGGTTGCGCGTGCCGCCCGCCATCGCGCCGCAGCAGATCGTGATCCTGCCGATGCTGCGCGAGGATGATGGCGATGCGGCGTTGCTGGCGTACTGCGAGGGGTTGCGCAAGGAATTGGCCAAGCTCTGGGCTTTGGGCGAGCCGGTGCGGGTGTTGCTCGACAAGCGGCCTGGCAAGGCGACGCAAAAGCGCTGGGCCTGGGTGAAGAAGGGCGTGCCGTTGATCCTGGAGATCGGTGGGCGCGATGCTGCCGGTGGGCAGGTGAGCGTGCTACGGCGCGACCGGTTGTGGCGCGAGGATGGCAAGCCGGACTTCCGTAGCGTCGCGCAGGAAGCGTTCGTGGGCGCGGCAGTGGCTGAGTTGGAGGCGGTGCAGGCCGCGTTGCTGGCCGAGGCGACCGCCCGCCGCGATGCGCAGATTGTGCGCGGGATCGATTCGGTTGAGGGCTTGGCCGCCTATTTCGCGGGCGACGAGGATGCGCCGGCCAGTGGGGGCAAGTATCCGGGCTGGGTCGAGATGCACTGGTCGCGGCCGACGGGCGCGGCGCTCGACAAGGTGGTGGAGACTCTGAAGGCGCTGAAGCTGACCATCCGCAATACGCCTTTGCTGGCGGCGGTGCCGGAGGCGACGTGTCCGTTTACCGGCGCGGCGGCGGTGGAGACGATTTACGTGGCGCGGGCTTATTGAAGAACAGGATAGGTGCGAGGGACTGCTGGCTTTGCCGGCTTGCGGCGCCCTCGCGCTGCCTGTTCCTGTCTTAGTTGCGCCCTGCGCGCGGCGGCCTTGTGCTTTGGTCATTGGTCAGCGCCGAGGGTCACAGAGAATGGGAGCGCGAGGGGTGGGCCCCCGCATTCACCCTTAACTTCTTGCCTGCGACATCTTGCCATATCCGCCCCGATGCGTTCATCACCGGAGGATGACGCTTTCCCCCCGGCGCTCCGCCTTGCTCGCCTTGACCCTCACCTTGTTGGCGGGGGCGGCACAAGCTGCGCCCCATCGGCATCGCCCCGCGCCCGAGGAGGCGCGGATGCGGGCGGACATTGATGCGCTCGTGGGCTTTGGCACGCGACATACGCTCTCCGCAGACGCGCCCAATCGCGGGATTGGCGCGGCGCGGCGCTGGGCGGCGGATCAGTTCAGGGCAATGTGCGGCGGGTGTCTGGCCGTCAGCATCCCCGAGGCCTCGTTCACCGGCGACCGCTTGGGCAAGGGCGCAAAAATCGCTGACGTGATCGCCATCCAGAAGGGCACCGAGCGGCCCGACGAAGTCGTGATCATCGAGGCGCATATCGACAGCCGCGTCAGCGACGTGATGAACGCCACGTCCGATGCGCCGGGGGCCAATGACAATGGATCGGGCGTGGCGGTGGTGCTGGCGGCGGCGCGGGTGCTGAGCCAGCGACATTTTGCCGGGACCATCGTTTATGCGATCAACGCGGGCGAGGAGCAGGGGCTGTATGGCGCCAAGCTGCTGGCCGATACGGCGGCGGCGCAGCACTGGCAGGTGAAGGCGGTGCTGAACAACGATATCGTGGGCAATACGCGCGGGGCCGATGGGCTGGTGGATGACGCGCATGTAAGGGTGTTCAGCGAGGGCGTACGCGCCGATTCGGACGATCGCCTGGCGCGGGCGCAACGGGCGGAAGGCGGCGAGAACGATAGTCCAAGCCGCAATCTGGCGCGCTTTGTCGGGCGGATTGCGGCGGCGGATCGCGGTTTGGCGGTGCGGCAGGTGTGGCGGGCGGATCGCGTGGGGCGTGGGGGCGATCACATGCCATTCCAGAAGGCCGGCGATCCGGCGGTGCGGTTGACCGTCGCGGTAGAGAACTATGACCGGCAGCATCAGGATGTTCGCACCGATCATGGGCGGGCGTTTGGCGATACCGCCGATGCCATGGACTTTCGCTATCTGGCGCGGGTGGCGCGGTTGAACACGGCGGTGCTGGCGGCTTTGGCGGCGGCGCCGATGCCGCCCGCGCCCGCCGCGCGGATGGCGGTTTCGGATGACACCGAGCTGAGCTGGCTGCCGGTCAATGGCGCGGCGCGATACCGCGTGTGGAAGCGCGCGACCGATGCGGCGACGTGGGAGGCACAGCCGTTGGCGGTCGTCTCGGCGGCGCCGTCGGCGGGCGCCGGGGTAGTGGCGGTCAATCCGCCGCTGTCGCTGGTGTTGCATGGTTTGCGCGGGGATGACTGGTTTCTGGGCGTCAGTTCCGTGGCCGCCGATGGGGCGGAAAGCCCGATTGCGGCGGCTTTGCCGGGGGGCGGGTTTGCGCCGTTGACCGCGCCAACGCCTTAAGGGCCTTGCCGCGCGGGGGGTTTGGGGCCATCTGCGGGGCCTATGTCTCGTGATATTCGCCCGACCGGCATCCGCCCGCCCCGCCGCTCCGTCAGCCCCAAGCCGGGCGCCGAGCGGCCCGAACCGGGCCTGCCCACCGCCAAGCAGGTGCTGGACTTCATCGCCAGCGCCGACGAGGAAGTCGGCAAGCGCGAGATTGCCAAGCATTTCGGCCTGAAAGGCAACGAGAAGATCCTGCTCAAGGCCTTGTTGAAGGACATGGCCGAGGAGGGGCTGATCGACGGCAAGCGCACCGCGTATCACCGCATGGGCGGCGTGCCCAAGGTGACCGTGCTGCGCGTGGTGGAGATCGAGGACGCCGCAGCGATCGCCGTGCCCGATAGCTGGTCGCCCGATGAAGGCGGCGCGCCGCCCAAGCTGCGCGTCGTGGTGCCGCGCGGCAAGGGCGCGGTCAAAGGCCCGCGCGAGACGGCGGCCTTGAAGATCGGCGACCGCGTGCTGGCGCGTACCGAGGAGACCGAGCACGGCTGGCTGGCGCATCCGATGAAGAAGCTGCCCGCGATGGCCGACCAGATCATGGGCGTGGTGGAGATCGATGGCGCGGGCAGGGCCTGGCTGGCCCCGATCGACAAGCGCGTGCGCCATGCCACGCCGATCGCCGATCTGGGCGGTGCGGCCGAGGGCTTGCTGGTGCTGGCCGAGCCGGTGGGCAAGAGCCCGCGCGCCGGCGTGCGGGTGACGGTGGTGCTGGGCGATCCGCTGGCGCCGAAGTCGTTCAGTTTGATCGCGATCCACAAGTTCGGGCTGCCGTTTATCTTCCCCGGCGATGTGATTGCCGAGGCCGAGGCGGCGGCCCGCCTGCCGCTCTCGCCCGATTCGCGCGAGGATCTGACGCATCTGCCGATCGTCGCCATCGATCCCGCCGATGCGCGCGACCATGATGATGCCATCTGGGCCACCCCCGATGAAGCCGATGACAACAAGGGCGGCTGGCACGCGGTGATCGCGATTGCCGACGTGTCCTTCTATGTGCGGCCGGGCGGGGTTTTGGACAAAGAGGCGCGCAAGCGCGGCAACTCGGTCTATTTCCCCGACCGGGTGGTGCCGATGTTGCCAGAGGTGCTGTCGGCGGATGTCTGCTCGTTGAAGGCGGGTGCGCCGCGTGCGGCGATGGCCTGCCACCTGCGGCTGGATGCCAAGGGGCGGATGATCGAGTGGCGGTTTACCCGCGCGATCGTGCGGATCGCCGAGGTGATCGCTTACGAGGAGGCGCAGCGGCGCATCGATGCCGGCGAGGCCGAACTGCATTTGCAGCATTTGTGGGCGGCATGGGCGGCTTTGGCCGAGGCGCGCAAGGCCCGCGATCCGCTGGAACTGGATCTGCCCGAGCGGCGGGTGTCGATCGATGCCAATGGCGGCGTCGCCGGCATCGCCCTGCGCGAGCGGCTGGATGCGCACCGGGTGGTCGAGGACTTCATGATTGCCGCCAACGTCGCGGCGGCGAAGGCGCTGGAGAGCCGCACCGCGCCGGTGGTCTATCGCATCCACGAGGCGCCCTCGCGTGAAAAGCTGATCGCGCTGCGCGACTATCTGGCGACGTTCGAGCGGAAATTGGCGCTGGGGCAGGTGATCACGCCGGCGCTGTTCAACCGGATGCTGGCCGCGATCGAGGACGCGGCCGAGAAGGCGCTGACCATGGAGGCGGTGCTGCGCAGCCAGACGCAGGCCTATTATGGGCCGCGCAACGCTGGGCACTTTGGGTTGGCGCTGGGGTCTTACGCGCACTTTACCTCGCCGATCCGGCGTTATTCGGATTTGCTGGTGCATCGCGCGCTGGTCGATGCGTTCGGGTTGGAACAGCCCGCGCCCAAGGGCGATCTGCCGGCGGGCAGCGGGCTGGCGCCGCGGGATCGGGCCAATCTCACCCCGATTTCCGACGCGATTTCCGGCACCGAGCGCCGCGCTATGGAGGCCGAGCGCGAGACGGTGGACCGTTATGTGGCGGCCTGGCTCTCCACCCGGATCGGCGAGACGTTCGATTGCCGCGTGACCGGGGTGCAGCGGTTCGGGCTGTTTGCCACCATTCTCGGGCTGGGCGGCGATGGGCTGGTGCCGATCTCGGTGCTGGGCGACGAGCGGTTCCACCATGACGAGAAGGCGCAAGTGCTGGTCGGCGAATCGACGGGTACCCGCTTTGCCATTGGCGATCAGGTGCGGCTGCGGCTGGCCGAGGCCAATGCCTTGACGGGCGCGCTGAAGTTCGAGCCCGAGCATGGTGCGGGCGGGCATATCGAGACGCGCGGCGGGGCTCCGGCGGGGCCGGGGGTGAAGCGGCGTGGTGGGCATATGGTGGGTGCGCGTGGACGGCCGGCGAATATCCGGCATCAAGGGCGCAGGAAGTAAGTCAGGGTTGGAGCGAGGGACTCGGCCCTCGCGCTCCCTGATCCTGTCCACGTTGAGTTTGACCTGAGGCGTGGCGCCCGGCGGCGAAGCCGCATTCGCAGCCTGCGGCGCAGCAACGTTGCGCTTGGCAGATGGCCTGCACTGAGGCCGGCAGGTTATGGGAGCGCGAGGGAGCCGCAGGCCGGCGAAGCCACCAGTCCCTCGCATTTCACCCTTTTCTTCAACTCACCCGATCGATCTCGGCATCGGACAACCCGCCGGGCACCAGAAACAGCGGGCAAGGCAAAGTCCCCAACCCGGCCCCGGCGAAGTACGTGACCAACGGCCCCTGCGCCGAGTCGCGGGCGGCACCCAGTACCAGTGCGGCAACTTCGGGGTGGTCTTCCAGATAGGCGCGGATGGCTTTGACCGGATCGCCCTCGCGCAGGGTGATGGCGGGGGTGCGGCCGCCGGCGACGGCGATGCTGGCGGCGGCGCTGTTGGCGAGCGCTTCGGCGCGAGAGCGGGCTTCTTCCTCGATTGTGGCCTGGATGGCGCTGAACGCCTGGAACGGTTGCGGGGGGACCAGCGCGAGCAGGTGGACGATGCCATCGGTCTTGGACGCGCGCCGCGCGGCGAAACGGAGGGCGGTGCCGGCCTCCTCGCTATCGTCGACAATCACCAGATAGACACGCATTTCATACCCCTTTTGCCAAATTGGCGTCTTTACCATCGCCGCTCTTGCCCAGCGGCTGCAATTTCGCCAGAACGCCTCCGTTCGCGCTCAACGAGGCGCGCGCCGACGTCTGGATGCCACTTTTAACCAAACAGGACCATGCCATGCCGATTGCGATCAAGATGCCTGCGTTGTCGCCGACGATGGAGCAGGGAAAGCTGGCACGGTGGTTGGTGAAAGTGGGCGATACGGTTTCTTCCGGCGATATTATGGCCGAAATCGAGACCGACAAGGCCACGATGGAATTTGAGGCGGTGGACGAGGGTGTGATCGCCTCGATCGACGTGGCCGAAGGGGCCGAGGACGTGAAGGTTGGCACCGTGATCGCCACGCTGGCGGGTGAGGACGAGGACGCTGCGCCCGCGGAAAAGCCCGCCGCCGCGCCGGCCCCCGAGGCTGAAGCCGCGCCTGCGCCGAAGGCTTCGACGCCCGCGCCCCAGGCCGTCGCAAAGGTGGTGGACGGGGATCGCGTGATCGCATCGCCGCTGGCGCGCCGGATTGCCGAATCGAAGGGTATCGATCTGGCGGCTGTCGCTGGATCGGGGCCGAACGGGCGAATCGTCAAGGCGGATCTCGAATCGGCGAAGGCGGCTCCGGCTCCGGCGGCCAAGCCTGCGCCCGTGGTGGTCGCGCCGGCCCCGGTTGCTTCGCCTGTGGCGGCGGCGGCGCTGCCTGACTTCGGCATTCCGTTCGAGGACCAGAAGCTGTCCTCGATGCGCAAGACCATCGCCCGCCGCCTGACCGAGAGCAAGCAGCAGGTGCCGCACATCTACCTGACGGTGGACGTGCGCCTCGATGCGCTGCTCAAGCTGCGTGGCGAACTGAACGCGGCGCTGAGCGCGCGGGGGATCAAGGTCTCGGTCAATGACCTGCTGGTAAAGGCGCTGGGCGTGGCGCTGGTGCAGGTGCCGTCGTGCAATGTCGCCTTCGCCGGCGACACCCTGCGCCAGTACAAGCGCGCGGACATCAGCGTGGCGGTGAGCATCCCCGGCGGGCTGATCACCCCGATCGTCACCGATGCCTCGAGCAAGGGCGTGGGCGCGATCGCGTCGGAGACCTCGACGCTGGCCGCCAAGGCGCGCGAGGGCAAGTTGCAGCCGCATGAGTATCAGGGTGGCACCGCCTCGATCAGCAACATGGGCATGATGGGCATCAAACAGTTCGAGGCGGTGATCAACCCGCCGCAGGGCATGATCCTGGCCATCGGCGCGGGCGAAAAGCGCCCGTGGGTGCTGGAGGACGGCTCGCTGGGCGTGGCGACGGTGATGTCGGCGACGGGCAGCTTCGATCACCGCGCGATCGACGGCGCCGATGGCGCGCAGTTGATGGCCGCCTTCCGCGCGCTGGTCGAGAACCCGCTGGCGCTGGTCGCCTGAGCGTGAGCAACACCCAGCCCCACCTGCCGCCCGACACCCACCCGACGATCCGGGTGACGGCGATGCCCGCCGATACCAACGCCTATGGCGATATTTTCGGCGGGTGGCTGGTGGGGCAGATGGATTTGGCCTGCGGGCTGATCGCCGCGCGCCACTCGCATGGGCGGGCGGTGACGGTGGCGATGGACCAGATGCAGTTCCTCGCGCCCGTCAAGGTCGGCGACGAGGTCTCTGTTTATGGCCAGTTGCAGAAGGTGGGCCGGAGTTCGATGACCATCGCCGTCGAGGCATGGCGGCGGCCCCGGCATGAGGACAACGCGGTGCAGGTCACCGCGGCGGTCTTCACCTTTGTCGCTATCGACGAGCAGGGGCGGCCGCGACCGATTTCGCCCGCCTGACAGAACAATGCACCGGCGCTTGCCGGTTCTCCCGAGGAGTGGCCTGTGGCTGACACGTATGATCTGATTGTTCTGGGCTCTGGCCCGGGTGGGTATGTTGCGGCGATCCGTGGGGCGCAACTGGGGCTGAAAGTCGCCATTGTCGAGCGCGAGAATTTGGGCGGCATCTGTTTGAACTGGGGCTGCATCCCGACCAAGGCGTTGTTGCGCTCGGCCGAGGTGTTGCATAACATGAAGCACGCGGCGGCCTATGGTCTGGCGGCGGACAACATTCGTGCCGATCTGGATGCCGTGGTCAAGCGCTCGCGCGGGGTGGCCAAGCAGTTGAACCAGGGCGTCACGCACCTGATGAAGAAGAACAAGATCACCGTGCATATGGGCAGCGGCAAGCTGCTCGGCGGCGGCAAGGTCGAGGTCACGGGCGACAAGGGCGCGGAGACGATCAGCGCCAAGCACATCATCGTCGCCACCGGCGCGCGCGCACGCGACCTGCCGTTTGCCAAGGCCGATGGCGAGCGCATCTGGACCTATCGTCATGCGATGACGCCCAAGGTCATGCCGACCAAGCTGCTGGTCATCGGATCGGGCGCTATTGGCATCGAATTTGCCAGTTTCTACAACGACATGGGCGCGGAAGTGACTGTCGTTGAGATGCTCGACCGGGTGGTGCCGGTGGAGGATGCCGATGTGTCGACGTTCCTTGAGAAGGCGCTGACCAAGCAGGGGATGAAAATCCTGACCGGCGCCGGCGTCGAATCGATCACCACCAGTGCCGCCGGCGTGAAGGCCAAGATCAAGGGCAAGGACGGCAAGGTCACCGAGGGCGATTTCAGCCATGTGATCGTCGCCGTGGGCATCATCGCCAACACCGAGAACATTGGTCTCGAAACGCTGGGGGTGAAGGCCGAGCGCGGGATCATCGCGATCGACGACTATGGCCGCACCAATGTGCCGGGCGTGTGGGCGATCGGCGACGTGACACCGGGGCCTTGGTTGGCGCACAAGGCCAGCCATGAGGGCGTGATTGCCGTTGAGTCGATTGCCAAGGAACTGGGCAACAAGGAGGTCCATCCCCATGCGATGGATCGCCGCAACATCCCGGGCTGCACTTATTGCCATCCGCAGATCGCCAGCGTCGGCCTGACCGAGGCGAAGGCGAAGGAAGCTGGGTACCAGGTGAAGGTCGGGAATTTCCCCTTCATCGGCAATGGCAAGGCAATCGCGCTGGGCGAGCCCGAGGGCTTCGTGAAGACGGTGTTCGATGCCAAGACCGGCGAACTGCTCGGCGCGCACATGATCGGCGCGGAAGTGACCGAGTTGATCCAGGGCTATGTCGTGGGCAAGACGCTGGAAACCACCGAGGCCGAGCTGATCGCCACGGTGTTCCCGCATCCGACTTTGTCCGAGATGATGCACGAGGCGGTGCTGTCGGCCTATGGGCGGGCGATCCACTTCTGAAGTCTTGCGCGATGGGTTGTGGCGGAAGAAGAGCTTGCTCTCGCCACGGCCCATCGGTTGTGGAGGCATTCGTCGCACCGCTACGACGTTTTGAACCAAAAACGGGCCATTGTGGCTTGAAACCCCACGATGAATGTGATTCTGTTTCAATATGGTGCAGCAGCGGAACCTCCCCCGGCAAATGGCGCGTGAATCGGTGATTCAGGGCGTGGCGCTGTGTTGTTTGATGGTGATGGGCGCTTTCGTGATCGCCGGGCCCAGCGGGTTGCTGGCTTGGGGCGAGAACCACCGCGCGCTGGCCGAACGCAGCGCCGAGATCGAGCGGCTGACGGTCGCGCGCAGCCGTCTGCAAAATCGCGTGAACCTGCTCGATCCGCGCCATGCCGATCCCGATCTGGCCAGTGAACTGCTGCGCAGCAATCTCAACGTCGTCCAGCAGGACGACATGGTGCTGATGCTGAATCACTGAGCGGTCGCCCTGCCGTCGGGCGGCGCTTTTTCCATTCCGGTTACGCCACTTGTTGCGTTGCAGCATCCATATGGGTTCGCGGCTGCGACATAATTGTGCGCTGCACACCAATTGGCGTGCCAAATCGGTTTGTTGATCCACTAAATATCGCCACATCGCTGAAAATGTGCAGCGAATGGTTGCTCTGGCCGTCGCGGTCCCTATAGCTCTCGCCCGTTGACTGTCGATCAGGGGATCTGACTTGGCGAGAACTCCCAAAGCCCGCGTCGCCGCGGCACCCGTGCCTACCGACGCCGCTGTGCCTGAAACCACGCCCGCTGTGGCTGAAAACGCGCTGGGCGCGTTGCAGGACGCCTATCGCGCCGATCCGCGCTATGCGGCGAGCGACGAGGAATTGCTGCATTTCTATGAGCAGATGCTGCTGATCCGCCGCTTTGAGGAGCGCGCGGGGCAGTTGTACGGCCTCGGCCTGATCGGCGGTTTCTGCCACCTCTACATCGGCCAGGAAGCGGTCGCAGTGGGCATCCAGTCGGCGCTGAAGCCCGGCGAGGACAGCGTCATCACCGGCTATCGCGACCATGGCCACATGCTCGCCTATGGCATCGATCCCAAGCTGATCATGGCCGAACTGACCGGCCGCGCCGCCGGCATCAGCCACGGCAAGGGCGGCTCGATGCATATGTTCAGCACCGAGCACAAGTTCTTCGGCGGCCACGGCATCGTCGGTGCGCAAGTGCCGTTGGGTGCCGGTTTGGCCTTCGCGCACAAGTACAACGAGGATGGCGGGCTCTGCGTCGCCTACTTCGGTGACGGCGCGGCTAACCAGGGCCAGGTCTACGAGGCGTTCAACATGGCCGCCTTGTGGAAGTTGCCGATCATCTTCGTGATCGAGAACAATCAATACGCGATGGGCACTGCCGTCAAGCGTTCGTCTGCCGAGACGCATTTCCATCGCCGTGGCGCTGCGTTCACCATCCCCGGCATGGACGTCAACGGCATGGACGTTCTGGAAGTCCGCGCGGCGACGAACAAGGCGGTCGAATATGTCCGCGCCGGCAATGGCCCGGTGCTGATGGAACTGTCGACGTACCGCTATCGCGGCCACTCGATGTCCGACCCGGCCAAGTATCGCAGCCGCGAGGAAGTGCAGGACGTGCGTGAAAAGCGCGATCCGATCGAGCACTGCAAGACCGAGTTGCTGGCGCGCGGGGTGACCGAGGACAAGCTGAAGGACATCGACAAGCGCATTCGTGCCGTCGTGACCAACGCTGCCGACTTTGCCGAGAACGCGCCCGAGCCGGAGACCGGCGAACTGTACACCGACGTGCTGGTGGAGAGCTACTGATGGCGGTTGAACTGAAGATGCCGGCGCTCTCGCCCACGATGGAAGAGGGCAAGCTGGCGCGTTGGCTGGTCAAGGAAGGCGATGAGGTCAAGTCCGGCGACATCCTCGCCGAGATCGAGACCGACAAGGCGACCATGGAGTTCGAAGCCGTGGATGAGGGCACGATCGGCAAGATCGTGATCCCCGAGGGCACCGAGAACGTGAAAGTCGGCACCGTGATCGCGGTGATCGGCGAAGAGGGCGAGACCATCGCCGAAGCGCCCAAGGCGCCGCCGGTGGTGGAGGCCCCGAAGGCCGCGCCTGCGCCGGTTGCGGTTGAGGCCAAACCCGCGCGTGGTCCCGAGATCCCGCATGGCACCAACATGAAGACCTCGACCGTGCGCGACGCCCTACGCGATGCGATGGCCGAGGAAATGCGCCGCGATCCGCGCGTGTTCGTGATGGGCGAGGAAGTCGCCGAATATCAGGGTGCGTACAAGGTCACGCAGGGCCTGCTGCAAGAGTTCGGGCCCAAGCGCGTGATCGACACGCCGATCACTGAGTACGGCTTTGCCGGCATCGGTGCGGGCGCGGCGATGGGCGGTCTGCGCCCGGTGGTCGAGTTCATGACGTTCAACTTCGCCATGCAGGCGATTGACCACATCATCAACTCGGCGGCCAAGACCAACTACATGTCGGGCGGCCAGATGCGTTGCCCGGTGGTGTTCCGTGGGCCCAACGGCGCCGCCAGCCGCGTGGGTGCGCAGCACTCGCAGAACTATGGCCCGTGGTATGCTGCGGTGCCGGGGCTGGTGGTGATCGCGCCTTATGATGCGAGCGATGCCAAGGGCCTGTTGAAAGCGGCAATCCGCAGCGAAGACCCGGTGGTATTCCTTGAGAACGAGCTGGTCTACGGTCGCAACTTCGAGCTGCCCGAGCTGGACGATCACGTGTTGCCGATCGGCAAGGCGCGGATCGTGCGCGAGGGCAAGGACGTGACCATCGTCTCGTATTCGATCGGCGTGGGGCTGTCGCTTGAGGCGGCCGAGACGCTGGCGGCCGAGGGTATCGACGCCGAGGTTCTCGACCTGCGCACGCTGCGTCCGCTCGATCGTGAGGCGGTGCTGACCTCGCTGGCCAAGACCAACCGTCTGATCATTGCCGAGGAAGGCTTCCCGGTGTGCTCGATTGCCAGCGAGATCATGGCGATCTGCATGGAGGATGGCTTCGATCTGCTCGACGCGCCGGTGCTGCGCGTGTGCGACGAGGATGTGCCGCTGCCTTATGCGCATAACCTTGAGAAGTTGGCGCTGATCGACGCCCCGCGCATTGTCGCGGCGGTAAAGAAGGTCTGCTACCGCTGAACCAATCGCAGGGTTTGATCGACACACTGGGCCACACCGAGCGGCTCGCCCTGGTCTATGCGCCGGGGCGGGCACGCGCGGTGTGGCTCGTGCTGTTGGCGCTGGATGCGCGGTTGGCGCGGCTGGTGACGGGCGCGCGTGAGCCTTTGCTGGCGCAGATCCGGCTGGCCTGGTGGCGCGAACGGTTGGCCGAGCCGGTGGGCAAGCGGCCGCATGGTGAACCTTTGCTGGCGGCGGCGGACGCATGGGGCGATCGGGCGGCGGGGTTGATCCCGGTGGTCGATGGCTGGGAAGCGATGCTGGGCGAGCCGCCGTTGTCGGCCGCCGCTTTGGCCGAATGGGTCGAGGGGCGCGGCAAGGTGTGTGCGGCGCTGGCCGGGGTGCTGGGTGTGCCGGCGGGCGATGCAGCGCGGCTGGGGCAGGGCTGGGCACTGGGCGATCTGGTGCGGTTGACCGGTGAGGCCGGGGCGGCAGAGGCGATGCTGGCCGCGCATGACTGGCGTGGAGGGCGACTGCCGCGGGCGATGCGGCCTTTGCTGGTGCTGCATGGTTTGGCGCGTGGCCATGCGCAGGGGCGCGAGCAAGGCGCGGGGGCTTTGGTCGGCGCGATGCGGCGGGGGTTGCTGGGGTTTTAGCCCGCATAATTCATCCGGTTGAGTTTCGCGCTCCCAGTTTTGAGCATTTGGCGTCAGCCGGGCATACCGGCTCGTCCCCGGCGGTGGGCGGGGTTTGGGTGGATCAAGGCTTGCGGGTTGACTGTGAGGGGTTCGATGTGGCGTGCTTGCCGCAACGTTCAGGTGACGAGGTGGGGTATGCGCGCGAGGGCGATCCGGAAGATGTGTTGATCGGGACAAGCCGTTGGCCACTGCAGCCGGATGAGGGTCTTCAACTCGGTGACGCGCGCGGCGATCTTGATGAGGCGCAGGCGCAAGGTGTCGAACTGGACGGTGCGCCAGACGGATCGTTTCGGCATGGCGGTGCGCAGCCCCCACATCAGCCAGTAGGCACCGGCATGGAGGAACAGCCGTAGCTGGTTGGCGGTGGCCCTGGTGCAGGATGTGCGATCTGCGGCGAGATGGGTTTTCCACGACTTGATGTGGTTCTCGGCCTGGCCTCGTCGGCAATAGACCTGTTCGTAGAGCCAGCGGGGCGAGCCCTTTTTGAGATTGGTGACGATGAAGCGGGTGTCGGCGCCCTGGTCGCCGACTTCGACGCGGGCGATGATCCGCTCGACGCGGCTCCAACTCTTCGCGCCATCGTTGAACGCCTTGAAGCGGCGCAGTTTGCCCGCACCCGTCCTACTGGCGAGCGCAGCATCGAAGCGCGCCCTGGTGCTGGTTTCCAGATCGGTGATATGGCGGCGCAAGGTCGCCGTGGGCGCGACGCCGAGGATAAAATCGTGACCACCCGCCCGGCACCAGTCGAGAACCTCGGGGCAGCAATAATGGCTGTCGCCGCGCAGCAGGATCTGCGTTTTTGGCCAATGGCTGCGGATAGCTCGCAGCAGGCGGCGCAGAAATGCCCGGATTTCCGTGCCCTTTGGTCGTTTGGCCGGCCGCAGCACGGCGGTGATGAAACGGCCCTCGCCATCGAACACGACGATGGGCTGAAAGCCATATTCGTCATGGTGGGCATTGAACAAACGCAACTGCTGACCGCCATGAACCGCGTCAAACGTATCGTCGATGTCGAGCACAATCCGCTTGGGCACGGTGCGGAAACTGTCGCAAAACAGATCGACCATGGCGCGGCCCATGCGCAGCAACGCGCGCGTATCGGGCAGGTTTTCCAGACGCGAGATGGTCGGCTGCGAACACAACGCGCGATCTGAAGGTGTCAGATCAAGCGTCATCTTGAACATTGGATCGACGCGCAAGCTGGCAGCGTCATTGCCGTCCTCGTAACCCGCCGCGATCATCATCAGCCGAAAGCCGATGATGTCGGCAAGGCTGTGCGTGATATGCTCGGGCGAGCGCGGATCCCTGATGCAGGCCGCCAGACGATCGGCCACGCCAAGCCGCCGCTCGACCTCGCGCAACAGCAAAATCCCGCCATCGCATGAGAGCATCCCGCCATCAAACCTGACATCCAACCGCTTGCCGGAAACAGGTGACAGATCGGGGAGCGGCAGCTTAAGATCGTCCATGGCGGGTGTGGCCTTCCTGAAATGACGTTGATCGGTCTAAGCA